>CEPW01018882.1_pt1 | contig 13389 bp, 14 predicted proteins | sample 356211 | NCBI WGS metagenome assembly CEPW01 (sample SAMEA2620021, study PRJEB7988) | marine metagenome | biome: marine biome (ENVO:00000447); feature: deep chlorophyll maximum layer (ENVO:xxxxxxxx); material: "saline water (ENVO:00002010), including plankton (ENVO:xxxxxxxx)" | depth 25 m
AACTGAATCGGAAAGCCCCCGCCGCAAGGTGGGGGCTTTTTGTTGCATCCACGGTCAGAACAGTTGTTTCACTGCTTCTGCCCAACCACTGGCATGACTCAACGGCGCCAATTGATAGCGGCCGCTGGCCAAATGGTCTTTGAAGGCTGGATGGGGGCCTGATGGACCAGGGACAACAACAGCGATGTCAGCGGCTTCCAGGAGAGGGAGGTCGTTGGGGGAGTCGCCCAACCCCAGCACTTTGGCGTCGGGTGAATTCAGTTTCAAACGCAGCTGTTGCAGGGCTGCGCCTTTGCTGACCGTTTTGCCCAGCAGGTGTGACATGCGATTGCCTTCCACAAGGGCTAACCCTCGTTGTTCTGCAAGGGCACGGAGTTGCGAACGAACGGAGAGCGGGACAGGCACAAAGGGAACGCTCCACTGACGCCGTTGTGCGCAGAGCAGTGCATCGCCTTCCAACCCCAGTAAGGCTTTGCCTTGGCTGGCAGATAAATCTTCGAGGGCCAGCAACGGTTCCCCAAGCGCTGCGCTGAGAGCGTCCAGTTCAGGTCGGAGCTGGCGATGGCTTGGCCCAAGGCTGACCGACCACTCCTCGCCATCTTCAGACTGGCCGTGAATCGCTCCACCGTTTTCAACGATGAAGGGATCAGTGAGACCGGCTTGCTTCCGGAACAACCTCACTTCTTCGGCGGTTTTACTCGTGCAGGGAATGATTGGGATTCCCTTGTTCTGCAGTGAGCTGATGGCCGATGCCGCGGCCTCCCAGCAGTAGCTGTGGTCCATCAGGGTGCCATCGAGATCCGTGACTACCCACCACTGATCTCTAGTCATCACGACTCCTGTTGCAACCAAAGCACTTCAAACGGTGCGAGTAGCAACGCACTGGTTTGATCAAGAGCTTGTTCTTGCTTGAGCTGATTGCGCCAGCGCACGCCAGGGGCTGCTGCGGCGAGATCGCTCGGGCGGATGTTCAAGCGCGATGAGGTGAAGTTGTGAATGGCCCAAATGGCATCTGGGCCATGTCCGCGCTGAAGGATGACGGCATCTTCTCGAGCGTCGCTGCAAATCCGCATGGGTGAATCCGGCTCAAAGGCGTTGAGAGTTGAGCGGATTGCCATGGCGTTTCGCAGCTGATCCAAAACGATGCTCGCGGGATCATGGGGATCCTGGAGACGATTGTCCAGGGTTGAGTGGCGGAATGTCGGTCGGTTGAGATCTCTTCGGTGGCCTGTCCTGCGAAATTGCGCCAGGTCGTTGGGTGTGGCGAGGAGGGCTGGCAAATAAAAGGCTGGAATCCCTGGCAAAGCGAGCATCAGCAATTGCGTCGCCAAGAACCGTTCGATCTGGTGATGGCCTGGATCGATTCCTCCATCGGCCATCGCTGACCACCAACTGATGTTGATTTCATAGGGGATTTCACGGCCATCGTTGAGGCGTCGATGACTGACCAGCCCACCGCGTTGTTCGCAGCGGATCAGCAGCTGAATGAGCCGGTTGTCGTCCATCAGCCCCTCCAATGGCCTCAGGCCAATTCCGTCATGGCTGGCGGTGAAGTTGAGCAGCCCTGTGTCGTCTGGGAGCTGTGGCCATCGTTTTAACCAACCATTGAGAAGGTCCGCTTTGCTGCTGATGGCCGCTTCAAGCACAAGTGGCGGCAAAGGGAAGTTGTAGGCGAGATGGGCTTCTTGGCCACTGCGTAGATAGGACAGGTTTTCTTGCTCGGGCACATTGGTTTCGGTGACGAGAACACCCGACGCCACGGTCTCCTGGAGCAGAAGCCGCAGCACCTCAACGATCTGATGGGCTTCAGGGCGGTGAATGCAAGTGGTGAACGGTTCTTTCCAAATGAAACCAACGGCATCCAGTCGAATCCACGACACACCGTGCCTGCAAAACCGCTGCATCAGGCTTGAAAATCCGTTGAGCACTTCTGGATTTCTCCAGTCGACATCGACCTGATCAGGGCCAAATGTCGTCCAGACCTGCTGCGTTCCTTGACTGCTCACTAAAGGGGAGAACAGCGCAGAGCTTCTGGGGCGGACCACATCGTCCCAACAGGGATTGGGTGATCCGGTCAAGATGCAAGAGCGCCCTGGTTCTACGTCGTTGAGGAAGTCCTGCACCCAAGGGTGTGAGGCGGAGATGTGGTTCAACACCAGATCGGCCATCAAGGTGCGGCCGACCGCTAAGGCTTCGAGGTCACTCCAGTCGCCATGTCGTCGAGCGAGGGTGTCATGGCTGGAGACGGCAAATCCACCGTCGCTGGTTGATTCCAGAAATGGAAGAACATGCACCACCGAGGCCAAGGGCTTCATGTGGGTGTTGAGCACATTGCGCAGGGTGGCTAGGCCGGCGCTTCCCTCGTCCTGAACGCTGTCTGCGTAAGTGATCAGCACGCATGTGCTCGCATCCCATCGGGTCTGTTTGTGGTTGATCCCTGACAGCTGCTTTGAAGACTGCAGCAAATGCGACGACATCAAATCCAGGCTCTCGGAAGACTGCGTGCCGTAAAGCCTGTGGAGCAGAGAGTCCAGATCTTTTTTCGGGGTTCTCTGCATTGCCTCCCTATCTGCGGTCTTCGCCAAAGGTATGGGTCAGCTCTCTGCTTTTTGTTGTTTCAAGGAACACTGCATGGATTTTCAGCAGGGTCTGATCACAACCATCCACGACTACGGCCTCGGTAACAACGATCCAGTTGCCTTTCGCCAGGAATTGTCGCGACGGCCAACGGCTTTGTTGATCCCTTGCTTAATGGAGGAGTTCGGTCGGCCGGCGCTCAAGCTGATTCGAGAGGCGTTGTCTGATTTAAGTGGTTTGCAATCACTGGTGATTGCTCTTGCTGCAGATTCAGCTGAGGACGTTGCTGCCGCTGAACAGTTTTTCGCTGAGATGCCATTTCCAGTGCATGTGCACTGGACCAATGGTCCAGCCGTTCGTGAGTTGCTGCTCTCGGTCAAGGAGCTGGGTCTTGATGTGATGGGGCCCCCTGGAAAAGGCTGGGCTGTTTGGCAAGGGCTTGGCATCGCTTGCCAAGACGCTGAGGTGGTCGGCTTGTTCGATGCCGATATCCGCACGTTTGGACCGTCTTACCCCGAGCGGATGTTGCGGCCACTGTTGGATCCATCCCACGGCATCGCCTACGTCAAGGCCTTTTACAGCCGACTTTCCCTAGAAACCAATGCTTTGCAGGGTCGGGCGACGCGTCTGTTTGTGGGCCCATTGCTCAGCAGCCTTGAGCAGATGTTCGGTTCGTTGCCCTATCTCCGCTACCTCCAGTCCTTCCGTTACCCCCTCGCTGGGGAATTCGCCTTCACAACCGATTTGGCGATGAATTTGAGAATCCCCTCTGATTGGGGGTTGGAAATCGGTTTGCTCTCGGAGGTGTATCGCCATGTGGCGTCGAGTCGAATTGCCCAGGTTGACTTGGGTTTGTTCGACCACAAGCACAAAGCATTGGGAGACAGGCCCTCAGAGGGGTTGCAGAGGATGGCCAGCGAAATCTTTGGCACTGTTTTGCGGGGTCTGATGGAGCACGAAGGGTCGATCGTGTCCAAGGATCAACTGCCCACTCTGGAAGTGCTCTACCGACGCGTTGGTGAGGACCGCGTGCGTCAGTTTGGCCTTGATTCTGCGGTGAATGGCCTTCCTTACGATCGGCATACGGAGGAGTTGGCTGTTCAAAGCTTCTCGGGCCTGCTCCGTTCAGGTTTGAACAAATTGGTTGAGGCCCCGATTGCCCATCAGTTGCCGAGTTGGTCGCGGCTGAGCAGTTGTTCGGCAGGTCTTCAGGCCGACTTGGCCGCAGCTGGCTCAGCTGATCGGGCGCGTTTGTTGAAACCGCGGCCAGTCAGCCCGATTTTGGAACGCACACCCGCGCAGGTCGCCTGATCCGACCGAGGCGTGAAAATGGCTGGATGAGCGATCAGAGCCCCAGCCTTCAGTTCGATCTCGACCGTGATGCCATCCGTCTCTTGCATCGATCGGTTTCGTTCTATTTGGAGAAATGGCCCGGTGGCCCTGATCCCCAAGAACAGCAATCGCTCCAGCAGATGAAAACGCTGTTGACTGCTGCTCTGTTGGAGTTTTCTCTCGAGCAGGATGGTGAGCGTTAAGGGTGGATGACGCAGGGGGTTTAGAGGATCAGCTTCAGCGGTCAAAACCGTCGTTTTGGGATCAACGCTTTGTTGATGGCGGCTATGCCTATGGCCAGGCTCCCAACCTGTTTTTGTCGTCACGGGTTTGCGAGATTCCCCCTGGTCAAGCGTTGTGTCTTGCCGAGGGCGGTGGACGCAACGCGGTTTACCTCGCTGAACGAGGGTTCACTGTGACGGCGCAGGATTTCAGCGCTGAGGGTTTGCGGTTGGCCCAACAGTTGGCCCACCAGCGCGGTGTGGAGTTGTCGTGTCTGCAACTTGATCTTTCAGACTTGAATCCACAGCCTTCCAGCGTTGACCTTGTGGTTGCGATCTGGATGCATCTTCCTCCAGCTTTGCGGGCCACCGTTCATCAGCGAGCTGCACTGGCCCTCCGGCCAGGTGGACATTTGATCGTTGTGGCCTACACCCCTCGACAGTTGCAGTGCCAGACAGGGGGCCCTTCAACCGCGTCCTGGTTGTTGGAACCCGATCAGTTGCAACTGGATTTTGCTGGGTTCGATCATCTTGTTCTGGAAGAGGTTGAAACACTCCTCGATGAGGGGCCAGCGCATCAGGGCGTCAGTTCAGTCGTGCAATTTCATGCAAGAAAACGCCGCTGAAGCTTTTGGTGGGCGTCGCTACAACCAAAGCAGTGCGGCGAAACACCTCGATGGGTTGGTTGATTCTTTTCGCTGTCCTGCTCTTGGTGTCCTGGCTCTGCTGGCGATGGACGCAGCTTGAGCAGCAACATCTGGCCAGCACGGGACAACGGCTGGTAAAGCGGTTACGCCGTCAATCCAAACGTCGTAAGCACCTTCACTAATGATGGTGCTCTCGACAGATGTGACCCTCCTTCCAACACCAGATCCATGGATCTGTGGCTTTAGCTTGCTGCAAATCAGCTCGATCGTGTAACCGCACTGGAATGAATTCCGTGCGGAAATTGAAGTCGGGATCACGACGGGATTGGTTCAGAACCATGCTTCCTCCATCGCCGGAGACGGAGCGATGAAAGGTTCCGATCGGAATCTGGAGTGCGCCCATGGCACGCACCAACTCAATGATGTGATGGGGCTGATCCCAGCTGGGATTGAGCAGCGTGAAACGTCGCGTCCCCTCCAGCACCAGGTTGTGATCGATCTGGTGCTGATGAACGTAGTACTGCTCACTGCCCTCGTCATCCGGGGGTGAAATGGCCGGTCCATGGTGCGCGACAACATCGGTTCCATTGCTCTCTGGAACGCCTGCATCGAAGAAGGTGACGGAAGGTGTCTCCCTAAAGATGTGAATTGGAATGAAATGGAGTCGCATGGATTTCGCTCCTCTGTGGTTGTTGAACTGATGCCTCGATGAGCGAACGACCTAAACCCAGTGCAGTTCAATCTGGATGGAGTGATCTAAATTGCGTTTTACAGGGCAATCCTGTGCAACCCGTTGGAGCAACTTTTGTTGCTCTGGTGTCAGATTGGGGGGTAGAGATAAAATCACACGAAGTTTGCCGATGCGTCGCGGAGGCTGTGTTGTCATGATTTTTTCAACATCTGCTTTCGCGTCTCCGAGTTCAAATCCCCGTCGTTTCGCAGTAATCCCCATCACGGTCAACAGACATGTTCCCAAGGCTGATGCGAGAAGATCTGTTGGTGAAAAGCTTTCTCCACGACCGTCATGATCCGTGGGGGCATCAGTGCTGATCTGCACCCCAGATTGTTGATGAATGGCATTGCAGTGCAAATCGCCTGCATAGGAACAGTGAATCATCGTCATCACTCACCTCGCCTGACTGGCTTAAGCTTCGCGGACTTTGTTGCATCCATGGCATCACCGCGTTGGAAATTGTTGGTTAAGTTTCTACCTGATGAGTTCCCTCTCCAACGTCTCTCGGTCTTACATCCATGCAGATGAGAAGGGGGCCGCATGGTCCAGTCGTCGTCGTCAACCTTTGCTGAACGCTTGAGTGATGATTCTGCGAGGGTCTCTGAGAATTTGCATGCCATCCTGAATTCTGAGAGCTATCAGCGTGCACATCAAGATGCAGCGTTGTTGGAATCAGACTCGATGCGCGGTGTGCGCATGTTGCTTGAAATTACGAAGCCTCAGTCCGTTCTGAATGATCATCAGATCGAGTCGACTGTGATTGTTTTTGGGGGTGTTCATGTCGTCTCCCACGATGCTGCCCGGCAGCGATTGGATCAGGCAAAAAAAACCTTGGATGTTGATCCCCAGTCGGTCTCGCGGAAACGTGCATATTCGCGGGCTAAACGACTCTTGGAGTTAGCCCATTTTTATGATGATGCTCGACAATTTGCCCGCTTGGTAAGTTCTCTGCCAGCTGATGATGGCCGTCGCCATGTGATTGTGACTGGTGGTGGTCCTGGTATTATGGAGGCAGCTAATCGTGGTGCCTTCGATGTTGGTGCTCAGTCAATTGGTTTGAACATCACGCTTCCAGGCGAGCAACATCCAAATCCATATATTACCCCTGAATTATGCTTTTTGTTTAACTATTTTTCACTACGGAAATTTCACTTTGTAATGCGATCTGTCGGTGCTGTTCTGTTTCCAGGAGGTTTTGGAACCCTCGATGAATTATTTGAGGTTTTGACCTTGCGTCAGACCGGGATGAAACGATCGATTCCTGTTGTGTTGTTTGGACGTGACTACTGGTCGCGCCTGATCGACTTTGATTTCTTATCGGATTCAGGCCTGGTTGCTGATGAGCATCTTGATTTATTTCGGATGACCGATTCCGTTGACGAAGCCTGGGAGATCATCAGAACATTCAAAGCTGATGATGCTTAGTTCGTCTCAGATCAGACCATTCGTCCCTGTTTGACGAATGGCATCTCGGTGAGGGAAGCGTCCATAGGTTGCCAGGATGTCGCGGTAACGCTCGGCGATTGCACAGGTCTTGGGATCAGTCCAGCGCTCAAATAACGGAATTGCAGCGGTTTGGATGTTGAGATCTTCGCTGTGAAGACGAGGCATCAACCAGAATTGCCGCCTCGGCCGATGGGGTTCGCGAGCGATCCATCCGCGTTGTTCTGCTTTAAGGCTTAGCTCGAGAGCCAGTGGATCCCCTGAGAACGCCAATGGACTGTCGCGCCAGAGTTGACGTGTGAACTGGTCGAGGAGCAAAACCAAAGCGAGTGCTGGTTCCGCTTGCTGTTCCCAATGGCTTAATCGACCGTGAAGGGCATCCTCGACCTTCGGTTTAAATCGGGATGAGACCACAGCATCGAAGTCTGGATCCCTCCGAAACCACTGGACTGGCTTGCACTCCTCAAACCAAAAGTTGAGGATCTCCTTTGATTCCTCAGATGGGGGCAACCCTGCATCCCAATTGGATCGATCCCTCATCGAGCATGCGGCCCAGCCGTTGGGCAACAGCCTCTTCGGTTCGACTGAATTGATTTTGGTGGTCGGTGACCCAATTCATCTCACCGTTGGTGATCACGCCAGTTGAGACCGCTTCAAGAAAGAGTTCGCCGAGGGTCATCAGCCTGAATTCGAGTTCCTGCAGGGTGGGGAGTCTGCGCTGCTCTTGCAGCTCTCTCTCATCTTTCTTCATGGCTCAGCCATCCTCCTTCAGGCCTGGCAGATGTTCGATCCTGTCGGCGATCGTTTCGTATGGGGTTGCATCACAACTGAGCAGAATGATTTGAAGTCCACGGTCGACGGCTCTTTCCAGCATCGATTTCAGCCCTTGCACACGTTCTGGGTCGCTGTTGGTGAAGGCGTCATCAAAGATCAGAGGAAGGCAGCCGTCATGGCCGGGCCTGAGCACATCTGCCATGGCAAGACGGACTGCTGCCGACAGCTGTTCCCGCATGCCGCCACTGAGTTCCCCGAAGTCGTAGACGCCATTCCCTCGGCAGAGTTGGAGGCCTTGAAAGCCACTGTTTTGCTGAAAGCTCAGTCGACTCGTTGACTGTTGTCCGATCACAGGTTTGAGCAGGTCGTTGACGGCGTCGCTGAGAGGTTGGCTGTACCGCTGCGAGAGATCGTTCTGGGCTGATTGGAATAGATCTTGCAACAGTTTTTGGGCGTTGATTCGCATCCTGAGTTCGTCCAGATCGTCCCTGGTGTTGATTGCTTTTGCCTCTGCATCTGCCAACGCGTCGTAAGGATCGGTGGCACTGATTCGGTCGCAGCGCTCTTTGGCGCGTCCGCGCTGATCAATCAGGTCGTCTCGACGATCTTGAAGGCTTTTGAGTTGCCTGTCCGTCTTCGATGTCTGCTCCTGCAACCGTTTTGGACTGACCTCAGCGAGCTGGTGTTTGAGCTTGTTCAGTGTCTGCTCGGCGGTGTTTAAAGCATCGTTTTGTTCTCGTTGCTCTTGGTGCTGTTGATCGAGTTTTCCGTGCTGCTCGACGAGTGACATCAAGGCTTGTTGCCGCTGTTTCAGGTCTGTCAGCAGCAGCTTGGATTCCGTTTCGGCGTTCTGTTGTTCCCGTTGGTGTTGCTGCTGTTCCTGGCGCGTCTGCTCAAGGCGTGTCGCAATCGACCGAAGGGTCGTTCTCAACGTCTGTTGCTCTTGCATGCGGATCTCCAGACGTTGTCTGAGCTGGTCTGGATCGCTCTGTTCCGTCACTTGTGCATCGCGTTGCTTTGGCTTGGGAAGCTCAGCGATCTGGGTCTGCAGGGTCTGCTTCCGTTGCTCGAGAATGTTGAGTTGTTCGGTCGATGGTGGGCTGATCGCCTGCAGGGCTTGAGTCAGTCGGTGACGTTCACTCAGTGCTGTTTCAGCAGCATTGAGGTCTTTGAGATTCAGGGTTTTGAGAGTTTGTTTGAGACGGGTTTGCTTGGTCTCGATGCTGCGTTTCAGCGTATCCAGCGCCTGTCCCCCATTGGGTTTGATGCTCAGCTGAACGCCATCACCAATCTGCAATGTTGAGGGTTCATCGATGATTTGCTCGTGGGCAACTGCAAGAGGTTGGCCATTCAGGCTGACGTCTTGGTCCGTCGTGAGCAGCGTCAATCCTGCGGCCATGGCGCTGCAGCGGATGGTTGCTTCTCTGATTTGTTGGTCCAGGTTGCGGAGCTCATCAAGTTGCAGCTGACTGATGGCAGGTAGACCGTCACGCTCACGGCTCAGCTGCTGGTAACGCGTTGCGAGATTGTTGGATTGATCAAGGTCTGCCTGGTTGCGTGCCGCATCGTGTTCAAGCCGCTGATGCTGAATCCAGTTCTGCAGATCCTGGATGCTGGTCTCCACTTTTTGAAGGGTGTTTTCTCCCTGTTGTCGGCTCTCTGTGAGGTCCTTCAAGGAGGTTTCGAGATTTTGTTGTTTTGGGCTGACCGATGCCAGTCGAGTCGTCAGCAGATCGAGGCGTTGACGTCGTTGTTCAATCTCCTGCTGGAGGGTTTGCTGTTGTTTGATGCGTTCGCTGACGCGCTGGTATCGAAGTCGAATGGGTTCAATCGCTTTAGTCGCAAGGTCTTGTTGCGTTTTTAAGACGCTGATTTGCTCCAGTTGCCTCTGTTGATCAGCCTGCTGTTCGATCAGTTGAGGTAGCAGGGTGTTTTGGATGTGATGGAGTTCTTGGCTGAGTTTGGTCAGCTCGGTTGTGGCCTCATCAAACTCTTTCAATTGCTCTTTGGCGTTCTCCAGCCTGCTTTCAGCGGCTTGGTTGGCTTGTTCCCGCTGCCAAAGAGGGGAGTGACGCTTCACTCCGCGCGTTGTGAATTGTTCAGCCAGGGCCTGTTCAATGGCTTCGGAGACTTGTTGATCAAGCCGCGATTGTTGAACGACCGCTCCACCACTGCGTTCGAGCTGTTCGAGAAGACCCTGGAGGTCATAGCGATTGGTCGAGAGCGGATTGTCCCCCGCTAGCCCTTGCATGACCCAGAGGTGAGCCCATCTCCCCGGTAGGCCTTTATTGGCCTGACGGCTGCTGAGGATCGCATCCACCCCAAGAAGTTGAGCGAGTTGATCTTCCGCTGCTGGTCCCTGTATGAACCCACTCCCTCCTGAGCAGTCTTGAAGACTGACTTGCCCGGAACTTCCACTGAACCGCTTGCGAAGAAGCCACTGTTCCCCACGGGCCTCGAAGCCAAGTTCCACCGTCGGCATGCCGAGGTGCTGACGCGATTGCAGGGCTTCGATGGCGGCTCCCGTGGATGAGGCCTTGAGAAACAGGGCTCTGTGAAGAGCCTCCACCAAAGTGCTCTTTCCACTTTCGTTAGCGCCCCCAATCACCGTGAGTCGCGGTGAGAAATTGAGGTCCAGTTTCCGATGGACGCGTACGTTCTGGAGCTGGCAGTGCAGCAATCGCATCGGCTCAGTCTTGGGGGATCCGGTTGATCAGACGGTGCAATTCGACCAGGGCCAGATTGGCTAGTTCATGGGTTCCTTCTGCATCGATGGTCTTCTGCAATTGAGTGGCAACCTGAGCAATCAGCGGATTCTCTTGTTGATCGATGAGAGCCCTCAGTTCCTTGATGTCCGGTGTTCGTTGAATGGTGCCTTTGACCCTTAGACGCAACAGCCTGTTGTTGAGATCGGTGCAGAGCTGCTCCCATCGCTGTTGATCGGCCAGGTTCAAGGATCCGTCCACGTCGATTCGGACGAGATCCCTCGCAATGCGTCCACCGAGACAATCTTGAAGTTGTTGTTCCAGTTGGGCCAGATCACTGGAGCTGTTCAGGGACACCTTCAGGTTGTGCCAGTGAAGTCCCCCTGTCGGCAGTGGGTGGACTTGGGGAGGTGTTCCGCGTGCGGCATCGACAAGAAGAATCTGACTGCGTTGATTGGCCTCACCCCGGTCAAATCGGTCGGGCTCCGGAGTTCCCGGGTACCAAACCGTTGATGTCACCTTCATCAGGGCATGCCAATCACCCAAGGCGACGTAGTCGACGGATCCATTGGGTAGCGCATTGAGATCAAGGCAATTGTTCGCCTGCCCCTGCTCGTCGTCGTCGGTGTCGTAATCCTTTGCTGTGAAACCCTGTACACCGCCGTGAGCAAGAAGGATTCGGGGTTTGTTGTTTGGGAGCTCATCCCAGTCGTAACCCTGTAACCAGAAGGTGGGATCACGGCTGTCCTGTTGCCGTAGCAGGGGGCAGGGCAGAACCACGGCCTGATCCAACTCCAGTGGTCGTCGGTTCAACAGAATTTGAAGATTGGCGGCTAGATCGGGTTGATGCCGACGAAAGTCTTCGCGATGCCAGACAGATCCGGCGCCGCCATGGTCGTGATTTCCGGGAATGATGAGGACCGGAACGGCCATCTGACCAATCGCTTCCAGCACTTCGAGTAGAACGCTGCTGGTCGGTGTGGGCGAATCGAACAGGTCTCCGGCCACCATGACGGCATCGACGGTGTTCTCTCGCGCATGTCCGGCGATTCGATGAATCACGGCGATCCGTTCACGCTGGAGAATCGCGCGCTTGCTGTCCTCTTGGATCCGCCTGTAGGGCTTGCCGACTTGCCAGTCAGCCGTGTGAAGGAAGCGGAACACGCTGCGATGTCAGAGCAATGAATGTTGGTGAGAACACGTTGGCCAAATGGTTCGGTTAAGCGATAAACCTTCCATACAGCCAACGTGTGAATCCACCGAGAATTGGGACAGGGCCAAAGGTCGGGAGGATGAAATCAAAGTAATCACGGTGGTCAATGATTTTTCCCGAATCATCAAACTGAAGACGACTAGTGCCGGGATAAATAAATTCGATGCCTTTGATTTTTAGTCCCATTCTCCACTCAACAAAAGCAATATTTCCAGACTTAGAAGCGGTCAAAGTTTCAAGGAAGGTGTCGTCGCAACGTTGCAACAAATTATTCTGTGCACGGATGTAAGCATCGATTCCGGTTTGTGTTTGAGTCGGGTCGGTAAAGCTCACGTCCTCCGAGTAGACGCATCTCCATTGCTCGGGCGATGGCCCTTCAGCGCCATAGGGCTTGGTGAACAACTGACGAAGGCTGTCTTCATTAAGAGGTGGGGTCAGCATGGTTCAAAAGCTGCGTTGACCGGTGGGCCTCCACCGGGTGGAACGGAACAGCCTGCTGGCAGGCCTGCCGGCTGTTCCGTCGGGTTGACCTCTTCATCTGTTGGCGTGTCAGAAGCCCCTGGCTTGTTTTGTTTGTCCTGCTTCAGCTTGGAGTCATCAGGTTTGACAGGCGCCGCACTCCATCGATTGGGAATGGCGGTGCTTGTTGGCTCTTGGCGTGAATCAACTGGGGGATTCACGGTTCGGAGATCAATTTTCTTTGGCTCGATCAACGACAGTGTTAGGGAATAGGTCAATGCCGCTGTTCCACCGATGAAACCGATCAAGACATAACGTTTTCGGATAGGAAAAATCGGCAGGGCCATACCTCTACAAAAACCTGTTTAGAGGTCTAGCCCCACTTGTGCAGTAACGGTGTTGTTGGTGGTTGGAGTTGTCATGCTTTGGTAGATCGATTGAAATTCCAGGCTTGTAAATAGGCTGCTTTGAGGCACTGGAAAAAGCTTGAGTTGGGCTGTAAATGTATTGGCTGGCTTGATATCAGAAGCAAATGCTGCCGATAACCTATTGGCCAAGTTGACTTCCACTGCCCGCCAAGGAGTCCACTGAAAGGCTGCTGTGAAGGCGCCACCGGCGTAGGTGTTATCGCAATAGTCGTTCGAGCCGCAATCATCACCTCCGCCACTCCATTGCAGCGATGGACCCGCCGACAATGTCAATTCTGTCGTGTCACTTTTGACGATTGGAATACTGAGGCCAATGGACGTAATGATGTTGTTGACACCTACGTCGTTCAGTTTGTTGTATTGGTAGTCGGTGAGTGCAAAGAGTCCAAGACCTTGTTGGAGCTTCCGGTCATAGCGGAGTCCTAGATCCCCCTTTTTTGTGTCGATATCAGCCGATTCTCCTTTGTCTTGACTTCTGCTGTAATTGAAACCGGCATTCCCCTGGAACTTATGAATGTCGTCTTTGTAAGTGGTATTGAGCTTGATATTGCCACTTAATGTGTTGTCCCCGTCTTTGCCGCTGGCATTTAAACCGGCAGCAATTGAACTTTTCCAGAGCTTTTCGGGTGCCGGGGGCTGAATGGCGTCTTGGGGGATTTCAATTCGGCCAAGCTGCGGATGAATGAGGACCTGCTTGGTGTCATCGGACTCCTCGGGAACAGGCACCCCTGTAATAGTGTCTCCGTTTCGCAATTTCAACGACAAGTTCGGCTCTGCTGCGCTTGCAATGCAGGCACTCGCCAGAACTGAAGAAGCTGCAACAGCAACACTGATGGAGCGGAACATCAAGTCTTCCT
>CEPW01068690.1_pt1 | contig 13316 bp, 8 predicted proteins | sample 356211 | NCBI WGS metagenome assembly CEPW01 (sample SAMEA2620021, study PRJEB7988) | marine metagenome | biome: marine biome (ENVO:00000447); feature: deep chlorophyll maximum layer (ENVO:xxxxxxxx); material: "saline water (ENVO:00002010), including plankton (ENVO:xxxxxxxx)" | depth 25 m
GATGAATCGTCGGAACTCGGACAATCGGATGAGGGACGAGGGACGCGGTCGAACCGGATGGTGTGCGTCCGGAGAGGAGCGCGCGCCGTCGGGCGTGGTATCGGGGTGCGTTCGCGCGGTGGGTCGTCGACGACGACTTCGTAGACGCTCGTCATGGTCGCGCCCGCGCACTCGGCGCGAAGCGCCGTGGTCATCGCGTGCTGGTACGCGGCGAACATCGGCGTACTCTTGCTCAACAAGTACATCTTGAGCGTGTATGGGTTTCGATTTCCCGTCTTCATGACGCTGTGTCACATGTGCATGTGTTCGGTGCTCTCGGCCACCGCTCGGGAGATCGATCTCGTGCCGAAACAGTACATCAGATCGCGAAAGCAGTTCGCCAAGGTGGCCATCCTCGCGGTGACGTTTGCCCTCAGCGTTCTCGGAGGAAACGTGTCGCTGAGGTACATTCCGGTGAGCTTTAACCAAGCGTTGGGCGCGACGACGCCCTTCTTCACGGCGATATTTGCGTATGCGTTATTGAAAAAGAAGGAAAGTACGGCCACCTACATGTCGCTCGTCCCCGTGGTAGCGGGAATAACGATCGCGACTTGGGGAGAGCCGTCGTTCAACTTTATCGGCTTCGTGGCGTGTTTGGTGGGCGTGTGCTGTCGCGCCCTCAAGAGCGTGTTGCAGGGATGGCTGCTGACGCCTGTGGGAGATAAAGAAGCGGAAAAGATCTCTAATTCAAACGAGAACAAGTTGGATAGCATGAGTCTTCTGTATTACATGGCTCCGGTCGCCGTCGTCACGTTGGGTGTGTGCACGTTTATCATGGAACCGGAGGCTATTTCAGCTTTTTACGAAGCCACAGAGTTGAATCCCAACTTCATAGTCATTCTTCTGAGCAATTGCTTTATCGCCTATCTCGTGAACCTCACGAATTTCTTGGTGACGGCGCACGTCGGAGCGCTCACGCTGCAAGTATTGGGTAACGCGAAGGGCGTCGTGTGCACAGTGGTGAGCATCTTGCTCTTTCGAAATCCCATCACTTTCAGGAGCGTCGCTGGCTACACGATCACGATGATTGGGGTGTGGCTCTACTCGTCGAGCAAGCGAAGAAGCGCTCGTTTGCAAGCGTTGGTTGAAAACTCGTCCAGAAACATAGCGTAAACTACTAATCTCTGCTACATGTTAGAATTACAATTTCACGTCGTCACTCTCGCTCGCGACGACGTCCTCGACGGGCTCCGCGTTTCGCTTTTTCTCACTTCTTTTCAGCGTCTCTTCCAGCTCTTTTTGTACGCTCATGAGTTCCTCGTTCATGTCTCTCAAGGCGGCGCGCCTGGCGTCTTCGTTCTCAAACGCGCCCATCATCGCGCGCTTCAATTTCGTCGGCGCTCTATCGCGAACGACCGGGCCGAACGACTCGACGAGCACTTCTTCCACGATCTCGTACGCAGGTCTGAACGGTGGTGGTAGCGCGTCATCGATTCGTGATTTCACTCGCCGAAGCTTGGGCAACAGAGGAGGGCGTGCTTCATCGAGGGAAGCCTTGATGACTGTCAAACGCTGTCGCAACGCCTTCATGCGCTCGACTTCGTCGACTGTCGCCTCGATGCGCTCAATCTCACCTTGGATCCGTTCCAACTTCTTCGTGTCCTCTTCCACTGTGCTCGACGGTACGTTCGTCGCAGGTGTCTTCTTTCTCACGAGCAATCGAACAATTTTATCGCGAACACTCTCGCGACCATTTTTCAAATCCTTTTGTCGCGCCACGAAGCGGCGAACTGCTCGCCGTCTCTTTTGGGTACCTCCGCGAACATTTTTTAGTTCTCGCATCAGCGCAATCTCCTCCTCTCTCTTTTTGGCTAAAATTGAGATATCAATCGGTCCATCGGAGAGGATCGTGAATCTTCCCTTTGGCAACTCCTTGACATTCGTGTTGACGACGCGCTTGTCGCGATCCAGCTCGGCGTACGCCACCGAGGCGAGTCCGCGTCGTCTCTGTGTCCAGTTGCTCTCCTCATACGTCATGACGCGCGTCGTCGGTCCAGGTAGAGATCTCATCTCTCGTAGCACGTTACGCACTTGCCGCGAGAGGTTGCCGACGGCTGGGGCGCCGCAGAAATACACCCATGGAATCCACGTCGGGATGCCAAAGACATCGGGGTGGGAGTATTCGTACAAGTGTAAGACGTTGATGAGCGAGATCTCAGCCACGGGACCGGCGACTGCGGTTAAACTGGCCATGAATAGACCCTGTGAGGTACCGTCGAAAAGGTACCACGTCAGCACACCCCACACGCAGAGAATGACGTCGATGCCGTGATAGGGGACAAATCCATTTAAAAAAGGACTTTGTGGACTTGCGAGTATTCCAGACGCCAGATACTGGAAAGCGAACGTGGAAATGCACACGTTGACCGCGAGCCACCCAGGTTTGAAACCCATGGCGGGTTTCGCCTTGCACTCGCTGATTAAATCTTTCGTTCGTCTGACGTTTGGGTTGCCTCCTTTCACGCCTCGGCGTATCTCAGCCTCTCGAAACTGACGAACCTCTCGCCGGATGCGCAAGGCATCCAGCGATGTCGTGCCGTAACCTATGATTATCGCCGCGACGCCGAACAGTGGAGGTACCCACCAACCCGTCTCCAAAACGCCCGTCTCGTTCACGAAGACGATCCTAAACGCTTCTCTCGCCGGCTCAGGAACGACGATAGAGTTGATGATGTCGCCGAACGGGGAATGGATGACCGGCGCAAAGATGACGTCGAATCGAAGTTTCAGAGGCTCGGCGTAGTGTAAAACGTCGAACCGAGAGTGCTGATGATCCAACAAAGGACCGAGGATCGCTCCCGACGCGAACATCAGAGCTATCTCATTCGCCGCAACGTATCTCTCATTCTCTTCCTCACCGGCGACGATCTCGGGAGTCATCGCAGGCGTTCTCCCCGTGACACCTCCGAGCACCTCTTCTCCTTCATCCGTCTTCACCACGCGAGACACCACGCGCGCCGCGTCCCGACTCCTCGACAGTTCATCCAACTCGCGCTCCCGTCTCGCCAGTTCGCGCGCGCGTCTGTCGTCAGCCCTGTTCGCCGCGCGCGCGCACGCGTCCCGCCGCGGTCGTCGCGCGCGCGCGCGCATCGCGCATCGCGCATCGCGCGTCACCGAGGCGCACACCCGCACGCGCGCCTCGACCGCCATCGACGTGTGACGCGTCCCAGTCGTTGGCGTTCATTCATTCATTCACTCATTCATTCATCCATCCATTCATTCATTCATCGTCTCCGCAGCCACCAAAAATCACCGCGCGTCATCGGTTGGTCGGCGCTGAATCGGACGACGGACGCGCGAGGGCGATGATCGGATTCGCGATCGCGCGTGAATGATACGATAGACGCAGTATAACGTCTCGATAGACGGACGTCGCGTCGACGGACGTCCTCGCCGAGCGAGACGCGGACTCTTCTCGCGCGCGAGACGGGGACAAAGAATGGGAACTGGCGAGGGAGCGACGCGTGGATCACCGTCGTCGGCGAGGGAGGACGACGCCGAGGCATCGCGAGGGGCGCTGGAGAAGGACTCGGTCCGCGAGTCGTGCCTGGGGAGGGTGCGAGCGCGCGGCGCGACGTTGGCGGAACGCGCGGTGGCGCTCTGCGCCAGAATCGAGGCGGATGAGAAAAGCTTGCTGGTGTTTGGCAAAGAATCTCCGGTGCGCACGGCATGCGTTCGATTAGTGGAGAACACCAGTTTCCAAGTGTTCGTGTTCGTCGTCGTGATGTTCAACTCCGCCGTGCTCGCGATGGAGCTACCAGACCGCGCGTACGCGGCGCGAGGAGGCAGCGTTCCACTGTCGCAGAGCGGATCGTGGGCGGTTCAAGTCGTGTTTGTCGTCGTCTTTGCCTTTGAAGCGTTCGCAAAGGTGATTGCGTACGGATTTTGCGTCGGAAAAGAGTCCTATCTACATCAGCGCACCAACATTTTTGATTTCGTCGTCGTCATCGCCGCCGTTGTCGATTTGGCGAGTACGGGGTCGAGCTCAGTGAATACGTTGCGTCTTCTCAGAACCATGCAGCCGCTGAGAGCGTTGAACAAATTTAAATCAGGTAGAATGGTACTAGAGACGGTTCGTAAATCGGTTCCTTTGCTCCTAGACGTGGTGGTTTTCATGTCTTGGTTCGTCATCGTGTGCACCGTCGTGGGCATGCTTTTGTTTGGCGGCGATCTCACCTCGAGACAATACGTTGACTTAACAGCCACAAACGCGAGCGCGAAAGAGGCGTGTACGCTTCTCGTGGATGGCTACTCGATGTCGCCTTCGGCTGATCCACAGAGCCCGTTTTACCCTTCCGATGATTTCTTGTGCGCGCGCGCGCGACAAAATGAGCTGCTTCAAAACGGTAGTTTAGCATCGCCAGCGGTCGTGGGAGATACCTACTGCTGTGACTCTCGCGTGGCACCTGTGGATGGTTACGTAAATTTTGATGACTTTAGCAGAGGTGCGTTCGTTGTCTTACAGATCATGACAGTCGATGGATGGAACGAAGTCGCGTGGCCGACCGCAGTCGCGGTGGGAGGGGCGACGGCCATTCCGTATTATTGCATGGTGGTGATGATCGGTGGATTTTTTGTGTTACAGCTCTTTACATCCGTCATATGCGCGACTCTGAGCGATATCGAAGACGAGGCGGCCTCGATGAATCGGGCCACGCTGGGCGACGGTGAAATGAAGGACACGCCATCGCTCTCCGCATATTCGTTAAACTCATCGTTGCACTTGATGGAGTCTCTGAAAGCGACGCGCAGTTCTTCCTTCAGCAGGCCGAATGAAGACGACATCGCGAACGCACGAGGAATCGAAAAGCTGCGGATGAAGACTCAGTTCATCGTGACAGCAGAATGGTTTGAATTGTCGACGAACGTCGTCATAGCCGCGAATACGGTGACGATGATGGTTGCGACGGCGGATTCGGATCCGACGTTTGAAGCGTTCCGCAAAAACTCGGAATACTTTTACTTTTCGTACTTCTGCATCGAGTTCGCCATGAAGAACTTTGCGTTCGGAATGAAAGAGTACTGGTCGACCCCGTTCAACAGACTGGATGGATTCGTTGTCGTCGTCGGCGTCATCGACATGCTTGTCAACGCGATCTCGTCAGCAGGAGGCGTGAATTTGTCATTCTTACGTATACTGCGCGTCTTGCGCATACTGCGCATCGCGCGCGTGTTTCGGCACAGTCGGAGTTTTCAAAAAATACTCCGCTCCGTCATTCTTAGTTCGCAAAGGATTTGGGTGTTCCTCATCGTGTGGGTTATTTTCATCTGTATTTTCGCGATACTTGGTACACAGTTGTTTTCGGCGCTCGGCGAAATCGACGACGAACGGTTGAACTTTCGAGACTTCTGGAGTTCAGTTGTCACGCTCTTCGTCGTGAGCACGGGTGAAAACACGTTTGAAGTCGCCTGGGCGATCATGAAGGCTGCGGGCAAGCCCGCTGGATTGTACATGGTCGCCTGGTGTTTGATTACGACTTCAATCTTGGCTCTCGTTCTCGGTATTCTGATCGATAGCATCACCGAGGAGACCGAAATCGACAAAGCTCAAACTTTGCCGAAAGGACATGCGCGTCGTTTGGCCCGTTTTGTTGAATGCATGGTGAGCCAATACGGTTTCGACCCGGAGGACGTTCCGGAATGGTTCACGAAGAAAGCAGAGCTCGCTTTCGAAGAACAAGAGTCTACGCGGCGTAAATCGCGGGTGAAGTTGATAGAAACCGACGTTGTCGATAAGGGCGGCACTAAACGTGACGGTTCATCGGTTCATAGCGAAGGTTCTGCAAGTGACAGTGACGATGACAACAACGGCGGTTTCGATCTCGATCGCGTTGGGTTTATGAATCCGTTTGAGCTTCGACGCCACCGCCGACAGCGCGCGGCAAAGCTTCGACGCGTTCATGAAGTAGCCGTTGTCCGCCACTGGTTGGTCACTATGGGCTACGAGAAACACACGGAGAAGTCACTAAAAGTCGCGAGAAATATGCGTCGACGCGCCGTTGAGAAAGCTCGAGAGCGACTTACGAAGGCGCACCGAGAGAATGAAGCAAGACGTCAAATGCTCATCGAGAGAATCAACAGCACGTTATCGTCGCGGCGATACGGCTCCAATGTGAGGCTGTCGTCCATTTCCATTCGGTGCATCATGACCGGAGAAGCAGACTTACAAGCTGCTCTGCCGATGACCGAAATCAAGGAGGATCTCATTCCTTACGAAGCTTTGTTTCCGCCCGTGAGTGAGGCGGATGAGGACTCGAGTTCATCGATCTTACTCGAGGATCAAGTGGCAAACGACAACCACAATCTCGTCAGGCAGTTTTATGGCATGGACACGGGAACCGACGTCGATGCGAAAAGGCTCAGAGTCCTCCAAATCGTCAAGCACCCATGGTTCGATCGAATCATTTTGTTCATCATCGCCGGGAGTTCCATACTCTTAGCGACCGAGACGGCAAGCTTTCCTGCGCCGGGTTCAAGCGCCGAGACGGTGTATCTCGTCTTAGACGTGTGTTTCAACACGTGTTTCACGATAGAAATGTGCATGAAGCTGTTCGCTTGCGGCGCGTACAGCAACTACGGGTCGTATTTGAAAAGCTGGTTTAACATCCTAGATGGATTCGTCGTGACCATGTCGTGGCTGGTGATCGTTTTGGGTGACGCCCTTCCTATTCGTTCGCTCCGAGTGGTTCGAATTTTACGACCGCTTAGAACGGTGAATCGCATCAAGGGCCTGCGAGTCGTCGTCGAAGCGATCATGTCTAGCATTCCCGCCATCTCGAGCGTGTGCACCATCGGGATTGCGATTTTGACCATGCTGAGTGTTTTAGGGATGGAACTATTCCTGGGAAGACTCTCGAGGTGCACATTGACGTCCACGACGGTGGCCACCAAGGCGGAGTGTTTGAGCGCCGGAGGAACGTGGCGAGCGGCCAAGTTTAATTTCGACAGCTTTCCGGAAGCCTTCATGACCGTGTTCATCATCGCAACAGGCGATAACTGGCAAGACATCATGTTCGAGGCGATGGATATGCGCGGGCATAATCTTCAGCCGGTGAAGAATAACGCAAAGTGGACGGTCGTTTACTTTTTCCTCAGCATACTCATCGCCTTTTTGTTATGGGCGAACCTCTTCGTGTCCGCTCTCGTCGACAACTTTACGAGAGTGTCGAATTCTAGCACTGCGGCGTCTCTAGTGACGAGCGAGCAGCGTGTGTGGCAGCAAGCCATGAATCTCGCCATCGCCCACGCCGATAACTCGTGGAGGAGACGTCCTCCGAGTGCTAGGTGGAAAGCCGTCGTTCACTCGGTGGTCTCGAAGTACGAATTCGACGCACTGTCTGTGTTCATGATTGTGTTAAATATGGTGACCGTCATGATGATTCGCGTCAACGCCCCTCCTGAAGAGGAGGCGTATCAGCTGTGGATGAACAATTTACTGGCTGTGTGGTACTGTATCGAGGCGTATTTGCTCATCGTGGCGATGAAGTGGAGAAATTACTGGAAAAATAAATGGAATAAAGTCGATTTCATCGTCGCGATCTCGGGAGCGATTACTTTAGTCGTTCCAGCCGTGTACGACTCGGGCGTCGGCGGCGTCTTTCGAATGCTCCGGTTCCTGCGGCTTTTAAAGATTGTTCAAGTCAGCAGAGGGTTGAGAACGTTGCTGGCGACGTTTATATCTTCGCTTCCAGGAGTAGTCAACGTCGCGATGCTCTCTTTGCTCTTCATGTACATCTACGCTTGTCTCGGCGTGGCGTTGTTCGGCGAACTCGCCCCGTCTTCGAGTAGTGCGGCGATGTCGACGTATTCATCTTTTGAAGATTGGCCGAAAGCTATGTTGGCGTTATTCGTTGCGTACACGGGTAATTGGCAGGGGTACTTTGCGGATGTTTACATCGATGCTCGGTGCTACGACGACGCGCCGCTTCCAGCCGGCGTGTCGTGCAAGCCACGCATCGAGTCGGTCTTCTTCTTCTTTAGTTACGTCGTGCTTGGGGTCTTCTTCCTCGGCAATCTTTTCATCGCCATCATTCTGGATAGATTTTCGTTTTGCGCGTCTGCAGAATCAGACGAGTCAGAAGATGAGTTCCCGTTGTTGTACGTGACTGTGTCTTTACAGCGAGTCACGCGTGAAATCGTGCAGAAAGTTCGACGTGCGAACCAACTCGCGCCCTCGAGGAGCGGACGGTCTTCAACAAAGGTGTCTTCACGTAGAGAAAGCGGTTCCAATACGCCCGCCGGTGGCACGGGAGCGCTCTCCGCCGTCGAAAGTCCCAGCGGTGAGTTGCTCAGCAGGGCTTCGTCTCAATCCGCGCGGCTGCCGGGTTCCCGCAGCGCCGCCGACGACATCATGGATATTTTCAATGTCGAAACGGCGTTCGAGGGATCATCGAGCGAGAAGCAAAGCGACACCGTCGTCAACGGCGCGGCGGATCACATGACACTCGACTTCGAACAGGTCAAGGCGGCGCTACGACGCGGTCTCTCGAACAAGGGCGGATCGTTGGATGAGAAACACGTCACAGCAGCAGCCAACGAGGTGGATCGACTCGTGCGTTCGACAAGTCGATCGAGAAGCATAAGTCGACGTCGTAAAGAATCTCCTAGTAGCGGAGCATCGAATAGAGACTCGGGCGACGAAAACAGGAGCGATGACGACGAGGAAACGATTCTGGCGCTCCAACGTCAGACGATTCAGCAGCACACGCAAGCCACGCGAGGACGGCCAGTCGTGAGCAGAGCGCACAGTCAACGAGCGCGTCTGAAGGCGGCGTCGGTGCGCATGGGAAACAACGTCGTAACGTCCAGGTACGCTTCCTCCGAAAGTGAAGAAGACGTCACTCCACAGAGATTGACGCAGACACGGGCGGCGAGCGGCGGATCGTCGGTGGACGGCGACTCGGATTCTTCTGGAGATGAGAGTTTCGATTCGCGTTTATAAAAGTTGTGATTGATTTTGTTGTTGAAACAAGTGTTTTCTTCCTTTCGTCCTTCCTTGAGCGCATCAAAGCGCGTTCCTCTGCCGCGACCCCACTCCCCGACGACGACGCGCGCGGAGGGCGCCGCGAGGGACGACGTCCGAGACGACGGTCGGGATGACGGAGACGATGACGATAGACGCGGATGGCGACGACACACTCGCGCCGCACGCGCCCGCGCACGGAGAAGTGTCGAGATTGACGGCGCGGGCGAGCGCGCGCGCGCGCGAAGATGCCGTGGCGATGCTGAGCTCGGCGAGCGCGCGCGGCGCGTTCGAGACGTTCGAGGACGCGCACTCGACGTTGATGGCGTTCCACGCCTACGCCGGTCCTGAGGATCTCGCCTGGAGCGCGCGCGCGGCGACCAGAGACGACGCGGCGAGAGACGACGTCACCACTCAAACGGAAGAGTCGACGAGACTGTCGCGGGAAGCGTCGTGGACGCGAGACGTCAACGTGTTCACCGAATTGGCGGGAGAATTCATCGACTCGGTGCGCGAGAAACTCGCCGAGGCGTCGTCGACGTCTCGCGGCGTCGACATCGACGAACTCGCCGGGGCGTCCTCGTCTCGCGGCGTCGACGTCGACGAACTCGCCCTCATCGAACGTTTGGCCTCGGCGCACACGCGCGAACTCTTGAGAGCCGAAAAAGTAGAGCGTCAGATGGTGGTCGCTCGCACGGCGACGCTCGAGAGAGAGATTCGTCACTACGAAAGTCTCATTCGCCTTCGCGGAGTCGAAAAGACGCCAACCGTCGACCCGCCGCCGCCGCCGCCGTGAGCTCTACAAACCGTCAACCACGCCTCGCGGTGTCTCATAGACGTAGCATTCGACGAGCGCCCGGGGTATAGCTCTGTATAAACCTCCCCCCTCGCTCGCGCCCACGTCTTCACGCACCACGCTCTCGCGATTCACGTTGGACGCTCGAGAGAGACTTTTGTCCAGAATGTCGAGATACTTATCTTCGTATCTTTTCCGCCGCATCCGCCGCACCGCGACGCGTTCGTCGAGGATCGAGCGTCGTCACCGCGTCGTCACCGCGCGACGCTCGACGGAGGAGGGATCATCGTCTCGATCGCACGTCGCGTGGCGGTCGTCGCGCACCGCGCCGGCGCCGTCGTACGTTCGCGCCACCTTTAAGATGGTGCGCGTTTCGGCAACGACCATGGTGACGAGGCGGATGATGACGGCGCCGCGCGTTCGGGCGTCGCGCCGTGCGACGGCGACGGCGGCGGCGACGGTGACGGCGAGGAGGGCGGCGACGACGAGCAAGTGCCGACCGCTTCGACTGTTATCTTCCTACGACGAAGTCGTGGATGCATTGTGTAGAGAACTCGGAACGACGAGCGCTGGAGACGTCGTGGAGTTTAGCGTGTACGTGTTCGAGCGAGGAAAGAGTTCGGAGGCCGTGATGGAGGCGATGAAACGCGCCGCGCGGCGGGGCGTGCGCATCAAGTGCGCGGTCGACGGGTCGGCGGTGAGTAAGTTCACGCGTTGGTGCGAGGGGAGCACAACGCTGACAGATGAATTGCACGAATTACAGCGCGCGCTCAATGGTTTCACTTTCACGCCGGTGACACAGGCAACGCACGCCAAGTTTATCATCGTCGAGAGGAGGCACGGCACGGGTCTTCCGTCGATCATTTTCGGTGGAGTCAACGTTGGCGATAGATTTTCGAGATGGCGCGACTTTGCGATACGGGCTGAAGGTCGCGGCGTCGTAGACGCGATGCGAGACGCACTTGCGGGTCGCGGTGGAGAAAGCGCACCATGGAGTGACGACGCGGAGATCGCGTTTGCGACCAACGTACCGAACGGTTTCTGTCCGCTCGCGTGGACCTTTCCGCGGTATTTCGATTTTCCCGGTCGCTTCGACGTGCGACCGGCGATGACGGGTTTACTACGGGACACTCGCTACCGTGACTACACGATCGCGATGGCGTACATCGACACGGTGGGAGCGGAAATGCTCGACATTGCGCTGCGTCGAGAAAACACGAGGATGACTCTGGTCGTGCCTCGCACGCCGAACGTTTACCAGGACGCAAATCGAAAGGCGATCAAGTGGTTGGTCGAGACGAACAGAGCGCGTCGAGGAGGCGATTCGAGTAATTTAGAAGTGTATCTGTTGGAGGATATGCTGCACGCAAAGGTTTTGTACGCCGAGAGCGTTGACGCCGAAGTGACAGACGTCGGCATGCTCGGGAGTTGCAACCTTAAGCAGCGATCCCTCGGGCAGTTCGTCGAACTGAACGCGTCCATCCGGCAGCCGGCGCTCACGATGGCGTTGAAAAGGCAATTGCGCGGTCTCGTGAACGATTCGCTGGCGCTCACGGAGCGTGATTTGAGATACATGGAACCGAAAGCAACGATCGAGGAATGGATGGGTTGAGACCATAGACGAACCGAGCGCGCGCGTGTAGAACACAGATAAAATCGTCTGAGATACTGTACACGTCTAGAGTTAGCGCCAAGAGGGATGCAAATCGGTGTGTTCGGAATCTAATCGACCCAATAATCGGCGCGAAGATTTTACGGCGGTGGGAATTTCATTCTCTGCGTCGTCCGTCGACCCTCGTTCTGATGCCTCCCTCTTCACCAACTGCGGAACTCCACCCTCATCGCCGACGTTGCGAGAGGACGCGATGAGAGATGTCAGATTATATGCATCGTCAAACTCCTTCACCTCCGCTTCGCCGCCGCGCTTCATCAGCGCCTCCCTCAAACCGATCGCCGACGCGCGCAGTCGGCGATTCTCAACTTCTAACCTCGAGTTCGATTCGCTCAAATCTATGATTACCTGGGACGCGTGGGAAAGTCATCGACGCGCGTGTCAGTCTCGTCGAGCGCAGCGTCGTCAAATCGCACGGAATGGAACACTCGCGTCTCGCGCGCACCTTATCGCGGACTTCGTCTCTCCTCGTCGGCGTCACCGCGTTCGCACCCTCGCCGCCGACGCCCGAGCCCGCGCGCGCGTTTCTTCGCGTTTTCGCTGGCGTGAAATCATTCGCCGTGAGAAGAAGGAAGAACAGCACGAAAAACAAGAGGTATGAGCGCTGCGCGTTCGCCGCGCGCATTTGATCCATCGCCACCGTCATGGCGTCCAACCTGCTCGACGGGCGCCGCGACGACGACGCGCGTGGTAATGAGACGATCGCGTCACTCATTCGCGTGCGCTTCCTTCCATGACACAATGACGAAATTCGAGCCGTGCGCAAAAGGGGACAGAAGAGGTCGAGAACAAGCACCAGACCTCCTGCTGGACGATTCCTACGACGTACCGAACGATGGCCTCCTCGTCGACGCCAGGACCGGGGCGCTTCGGGACGAGCGGTCAGGCGGTCTGCAATCGCACGATGATGATGAGCTGGGAAACGACCGCGCGCGCGTCGAGCGCGCGTCCGCGATGGCGTCCACGACGGGGAGCGCGGCGCGCAGAGTGTTCGTGGACGTTGAGAAAACGGTCAACGGTACGAGCGCCCGCATCGGCACCGTGGTGATCGAATTCGTCGCGCACGAGTCGGACACGAAGACGAACGGAGCTCGAGCGCTCGATTGGTTCGAAGCTTGGTTCGAAGAGGAGAAAAACATAAAAGGTGAATCTTACGAAGGTTCGGCCGTGCGCGTGGTCGGCGGAGGGAAAATAGTCACCATCGCGTCACCGATCGCGTTCAAGAATAGCGAAAAGACGAAACGAGAGACCAACGTCGGCGAGGCGACGTCCAGGGACGTGTGGTTGCATGACGGTGAGTTAGTGATGTTTTTCGGCAGTCGCGCCTCAAAATCGAATCTTCGAATTCCGGAGAGCGCGCTGTACCTCGGGAAAGTGAGCGAAGCGTCTTTTTCCGACTTCATTGATGCCATTTCGCGCCACATGGACTGTTTCGTCGACGCCGCGGCGAGCGCACGCGTCGGGTTGTGCGGTGAGCTTCTCGATGAGCGCGGCGCTACCGATGAAAGAACGCTGCTGGATATGAATAGAAAGCGCGTGAGGGAAGCGCGAGCGAAGATACATGAACTGCACGAGACGGAGAACGCGACGAGAGAGCGTCTACAAAGAGAGTCCACGGACGTGAGCAGTCGCGTTCGAGACGCCGTTTCGTACGCGGAAAGGTACGAGCCATCCAACAAAAAGGCGCGCGCGACACCTCCAGCGAAAAGTTGGGATGTCCTTTCCCTGGGGCAGGGTAGCCTCTCGGGCGAGAGCTCTTCTTCGGATGAAGAATGATGAGAGTCGCCGTCGATCGTTTTTCCTCGCGTTGTTAGTTTTTTCTTCGTCGCGTTGTTAGTTTTTCGTTG
>CEPW01011164.1_pt1 | contig 13306 bp, 13 predicted proteins | sample 356211 | NCBI WGS metagenome assembly CEPW01 (sample SAMEA2620021, study PRJEB7988) | marine metagenome | biome: marine biome (ENVO:00000447); feature: deep chlorophyll maximum layer (ENVO:xxxxxxxx); material: "saline water (ENVO:00002010), including plankton (ENVO:xxxxxxxx)" | depth 25 m
CGCAGCCCTTTGAGCCGGATTTGTCTCTGACACGGCTCAATGAGGTGTTCGCACCTTTGCGTCAGCGTTTACCGGAGCTCGTCGCTCGCTCCACCACAGCTCCTCGTCCCCGCATGGCTCCGTGGGATCTTCCCGATGCTGTTCAGCAGCGTCTTTGCAACCAGTTGCTCAGCAGCTGGGGACGTTCGGAGCAAATCACGGCAGTGGCTCGGTCTCCGCATCCCTTTTCGATCACCCTCGGCCCTCGTGACTATCGGATTACAACCCGCGTGGTCACAGGGCAGCCTTTGTCTTGCTTTTTGGCCACGGCCCATGAGTGGGGGCATTCGCTCTATGAGCAAGGGCTCCCTGATCAAACTCATCAATGGTTCGCCTGGCCGCTTGGACAGGCGACATCCATGGCAGTGCACGAAAGTCAGTCTCTGTTTTGGGAAAACCGTGTCGCTCGAAGCAGAGCATTCGCTCAGACGTGGTGGACCAGCTTTCGCGACGCTGGCGCGCCACTGCAGCGGTCGGAAGATCTATGGACGGCCATGAATCCGCTGGCCCCTGGGCTCAATCGCGTGGAAGCCGACGAACTCAGCTATGGACTCCATATCCTCATTCGGACTGACCTGGAGATTGCCTTACTTGAGCAGGGCTTGGCAGTGGCGGATCTGCCATCGGAATGGAACCGGAGATACCGCGATTTGCTTGGGGTCACCCCTGAGAACGACGGCGAGGGTTGTCTTCAGGATGTGCATTGGTCCGAGGGGCTCTTTGGCTATTTCCCCTCGTATTTGTTGGGGCATTTGATCAGCGCCCAGCTGAGTGAAGCCATGACAGCAGCGATCGGTGCGCCCGAAGAGCATGTTGCTGCTGGCGATGTCACGCCCTTGTTGTCTTGGTTGCGTGAGCATGTCCATCCGGTGGGTCGTGCCTTGAACGCCGAGCAATTGGTGCAACAGATCAGTGGGCGACCGTTGGACAGCACTCCGTTCTTGACGTATCTCGAGGCAAAGCTGGTCGCTCTATCCGATCTCTAACGAGGGATTTCCATCGCCCCCCGTAGGATCCCGGCGCTGTCCATTGCCGTTTATGGCCAATCTCGATCAGGCTCCCAGCCGCAGCATGCCCAATCTGTTGCATGTTTTGCCGGCTTTCGCTGATGAAGCTGAGCTTCGCCTCAACACGATTGTTGAGCTCAACTCCAACACGATCAATAAGTACGAACTAATCACCGAAACCGGGCATCTCAAGCTTGATCGGGTGGGTTACTCCTCCCTTGCCTATCCGTTTGCTTACGGCTGTATTCCTCGCACCTGGGATGAGGACGGCGACCCTCTCGATATTGAAATCGTCAGCGTCACTGAACCGCTGATTCCCGGCTCCATCGTTGAGGCGCGGATCATTGGTGTCATGACTTTTGACGATGGCGGTGAAGTCGATGACAAGGTCATCGCGGTCCTCGCGGACGACAAGCGCATGGATCACATCAAGAGCTTCGAGGACCTTGGTGAGCACTGGAAAAAAGAAACCACCTACTACTGGGAGCACTACAAAGATCTCAAGAAACCTGGCACCTGCACCGTGAATGGTTTCTTCGGGACCGAAAAGGCCGTGGAGATCATCAAGAGCTGCGAAGCCCGCTACATGGCTGAGATCGACCCCAAATTGGTGGATTGATTGGTCGAGCTGTGATGGGACCAAAGGCGGGGATGTCCCCGCCTTTTTGCTGTCTTGGCTTCATCGCTGATACATATTCACCAGTGCTGCGCGCTGCGCTGATGCTGCTTGGGGGTGACCGCAGTGGGCTCCACGCTGGCAGGAGATCACCATGTCGCCAGCGTTGGCGAACACAGGTAGCGCTTGCTCTTCAGCTAGCTGGCTGAATTCAAAGGGCCCCAGTTTGTTGCGCCGGTTGTAGCGAGCACTTCGCCACCACAGCCGCCTCCGTCTCTGGGAGCCCGGCACAAAGCAGTAGGGCCCATCGTTGAGCGTTCGCACATCTGTGAGATAAACGAACGATTTGAACTTCAGGGATCGGCCATCGCAGTGATAGCTGCGTGTGTCTTTAACGCCGTAGTTCAGGTAAAGGTTGCGGCATTTCACAGCCATCTGGTTGAGGCTGCTGACCAACAAAAGCCGGCGGATCAGGTCTTCTTGCAGGCATGCCGCAATGTTGTCCCGCAAGGCATCCGACAGCCGTTCTGGATGGAAAATGTCGATCATTCCGGCATCGCTGCCACTACGTCCATCAGGTCGGGCCACGCGATAGTTGATCACGGGCTTGTCCGCATCCCTGAAGTGGTTGTATCCCTTCAGAACGCGCTGATCCGGCAGGTTGAGATAGGTGGTGGCATTGAGACGCTCATGGTCTCCGCTTTCGATCTCCGTTAGCAGACGTTTGATGTCCGCTTGAATCGCATGAATGGTGGCTTGGGGTGCTGCGGCCCGTAGACAGATGATGCCGTGACGGCGCAGGGCCCATGCTGCTCTGATCAGCGTTTTCCGCCGGTTCAGAACATCACTGAAGGAGAAGTCAATGCTTCGAAGCCGTTCGAGGCGAGCATCTCCAGATAGCAGCGTTGGCTTGTCGGTCGGGACAGACGGCTGCGCTGAAGACGTCATGACGGCGGGCATGGTGCTGAGCGACTGCGCATGGCGCCTTGGGTTTGGAAGGGTACTGCCAATCCAGGTTGGTCTTGAGGACAGGCGCCATCGAAGCTGCTCAGTGCTTGAGACCCTTAAGACAGCTGGAAAATAAGGATTCGTAGGGACTATTTCGCGATGACGTGAATACGTTGCGACTAGCGAGACGCATTGGTCTCATGTTGGTTCGCGCTGTGTTGTTGGCTGCTGTGGTGGCCGGTGTGGTCGTTGGGCCGTCCGCTGTTGCGCAGGAGGTGGCTTACCGCGGGCCATCGAGTTCGCGAATCGTGCTGGATCTTGGTCGCCGCCAGATCCGTGTGCTGCGTGAGGGGCAGACCCTGGGGCCTTGGCCTGTGGCGATTGGTGATCCGAGCACGCCGACGCCGACCGGTGACTTTGAAATTCTCACCAAAAAGGTCAATCCCGTCTATGTGAGTCACAAGTCAGGTCAGCGTCGCGAGCTCAGTGGTGCCTCAAGCCCGATTGGCGACCGTTATTTGGCCTTCCACCGCAACGGTCGCGGTGAGTTTGGAATCCATGGCACTCCTTGGCCTCATTGGGTGCAAATCCGTGCAGCCGTCAGCCTTGGTTGTGTTCGGATGCTGAACACCCACGTGCGGCAGCTGTTTGATGCCGTTGACGTGGGGACAACGCTTGAAATCAGGAGTTGATCAGGCTTCCGGGCGCATCGTCTCAAAGATCTCTTTGAGAATTTCGCCAGCACCCTGTGCTTTCATCGCGTTGGCCAGCTCAACGCCAATGGCTTCGCAATCTTGGGATGCGCCGCTCTTTTGATCTCTGATCAACCGTTGGCCGTCGAGGCTCGCGACCATGCCGGTGAGAATCAATTGATCGCCTTCAAAGCGTGTGTTGACTCCGATGGGGACCTGACATCCGCCTTCGAGTTCGCGAAGAAAGGCCCGTTCCGCAAGACACCGTTGTGAGGTTGGGGTGTGCTCAAGCACCTTGATGACGTCCATGACCTCAGGTTTGCCTTCAACACATTCGATCCCAAGGGCACCCTGACCAACGGCATGGAGGGAAATGTCACCAGGAATCAACTGGTGAATCCGATCGCCAACGCCGAGTCGTCCTAAGCCGGCTGCAGCCAGGATCAGGCAGTCATAGTCACCACTGTCGAGCTTCTCCAGGCGTGTGATCACGTTGCCGCGCACATCTTTGAAAATCAGCTGGGGGTAGTGATGGCGCAATTGCGCCAGCCGCCGCAGGGAACTGGTGCCCACGACTGATCCCTCAGGGAGGGTCTCCAGCTTGTAGGCCTTGTTTTTCTCGTTCACAACCAGGGCATCCGCTGGATCTTCCCGCTCGGTAATGCAGCCGAGCATGAGTCCTTCTGGAAGGTTGGTCGGAAGATCCTTCAGGGAGTGAACAGCGATGTCGGCTCGTCCGACGAGCATCTGAGCTTCGAGCTCCTTTGTGAACAGACCTTTGTCGCCGATTTTGGCCAGTGCCACATCCAGGATCTTGTCCCCCTGCGTAGCCATCGCCTCAACGGTGATCGTTAGGCCTGGATGTGCTTTTTCCAGTTCTGCCTTGACCCAGTTGGTTTGCACCATGGCCAGCTGGCTGCGTCGGGATGCGATGCGCAGTTCGGTGAGGGCCATGAAAAGGGCGAATCAGCCGTCAAGACTACGCAGGCGTGCTCTGGTTCATTGCGAATGTGACGATCTGTCCTGGAGCTGTTGTCTCCCGTTGATGTGTGAAGGATGCGTAACATTTCGATTCCTGCGGAGCGGTGATGCCCGGGCCTGTTGTTAGCGGAGTCCGTCAATCCGGCTCGACGCCGGACGCTACCGATCCATCCGCGATATCTGATCCACATGGCGAGGCGTTTCTTCCGGTGACCTCTGAGGGTGCAATTCGCCTATTGCTTCTCAACAGTGGTGAGTTTGTGATGGCTCGGTTGCGAGACACAACGGACCGTTATGGGGATCCTGCTTTTCAGTTGATTCGTCCCTGTCGCGTTCGGGTGAATGCGGTCGACGCCGGCGGGGTGGCGACTGAGTGGGAGCTCCAGCCGTTTTTGGCCGGCCTCACGGCCCATCGCAACGTGGTGTTGTTTAAGACGTCCTTGGCTTCCGTGCTTGAGCCAGATCCGCGTCTGATGAAGACCTATGCAGAGCAAACAGCCCAGGAGTGTCCTGTGGATGACACGCCTGTGGAGCGATTGAAGAAGGCGTTCCAGGATTTCACGGACAGCCTTGAAGACTCCTCAGGAACGACGATCTCATAAAAAACCCCGGCCTCGGCCAGGGGTTGGATCTCTTCCGTGTGAGGAGGGCGTCTCAATTCCCTCGATATCTTTTATAGGAGTTTGCGGGGCTGATGAAAAGGCGCAGATGTACTTACGTCATCATTAGTGGTAATGGTGATGATGATGCAGTCGGTCAGCCAAGTAGAGGATTTGTCGCCAGGTTTGTTGATCGCACTGTGCGCCACGAACTAATTCCTCGAAGTGCACAGGGATGCCTTCAAGATCACCCAAACATTCGCTGACCATGGCATAGGCGATGCCGAGGCCCCATCGCTCTAGTTGCAGGCCATCTGATAGCTGATATCGGGCTGCAATTTCATCGGGTTGCCCTGGTTCCACATGATCCCAGTACTCCACCATTTGCTGGCCAAACGCAATTGCTCTGAATTCACTGCTCAGAGGGTCAGCCATGGTGGTGAGATCACGCAGCTGTTGGAATTCTCTCGCATCAAGCCTCGGAATTGCGAGGCTTGATGCGGCTTGTTTCTCTAGAGATTTTTATGCAGTCGACAAGGCTAAATGGTTTGATAAGACCTTCATTGTTGGCGCTGAAATATGTTCTCGGTTTCCTGTTTAGGGTTGCGTGGTGATGTTCTTTGAGATCTCTGTGCATTAAAAAGAGCCAAGGTGCGAACCCTGGCTCTTGATGTTGGCACGAGTGCGTCGGACGATTACTTGATGTATTCCTTGAGAACACCATTGCGGTTGGGATGGCGCAGCTTGCGTAAAGCCTTGGCTTCAATCTGCCGAATGCGTTCTCGAGTGACGTCAAAAATCTGCCCGATTTCCTCAAGAGTTTTCATCCGGCCATCATCGAGTCCATAGCGCAGTCGAAGCACGTCGCGTTCGCGTGGACTGAGGGTTGCCAGAACTCCTTCGAGATCTTCTCGCAAGAGGTTCTTCGCAACATCTTGCTCTGGATTTTCGATGTCTGCTTCGATGAAGTCCCCAAGTCGGGAGTCTTCCTCTTTGCCGATCGGAGTCTCCAGGGAGATGGGAAGTTGAGCACTTTTGGCAATAAAGCGAAGCTTCTCGATCGTCATCTCCATCGATTCGGCGATCTCTTCCTCTGTTGGCTTGCGGCCGAATTCCTGGCTTAAAACCTTGGTGGTCTTTTTGATCCGCGAAATCGTTTCATACAGGTGCACTGGCAGACGAATAGTTCTGCTTTGGTCGGCAATGGCTCTTGTAATCGCCTGACGAATCCACCATGTGGCGTAGGTCGAGAATTTGTAGCCCTTCTCGTGGTCGAATTTCTCTGCGGCGCGGATCAGGCCAAGACTTCCCTCTTGAATCAAATCTTGGAAGCTGAGGCCACGATTCATGTATTTCTTGGCGATCGACACAACCAAGCGCAGGTTTGACTGCACCATCTTTTCTTTGGCGCGTCGTCCCAGCATCAAGCGCCTGCGGAAGCGGATCAGGGGCATCTCCACAAGAGCTGCCCACTCTTTGTTGTCCGGTTCCCGTCCGTTGTCGCTTTCAAACTGTGCAGCGAGCTCTTCGAGATGAAGCAGGTCAGCAATCTTCCGAGCCAGTTCGATCTCTTCATCGGGTCTGAGAAGGCGAATTCTGCCGATTTCTTGCAGATAAACCCTGATGGAGTCTTCGGTGTAGACCCCTTTAGGCCCAATTTTGATGCTGGCGAGTGCTTTGGCCTTGGCCTCTTTTTCAGCCGCTGCCGATTTGGCCTGCTCCTCGGCGGTTGGCTTGGCCTCAGCAGCTTTGGCGGTCGCTGCTTTGGATTTTGTCGGGGTCTTGGCCTTGGTGGTCGTGGCTTTGGATTTGGTTGTTTTGGCTTTTGCTTTCGTCGCGCTGGCTTTGGTGGATGAGGATTTGCTAGCGCTTGATTTCGAAGCGGCTTTGGCTTTCTTCGGTTCAGCTGCAGCCAACAATTCATCCGCTGCGGCGGAGAGGTCCTTGGCGCTGGCTTTGCCAGTCCGGGCTGTCCGTCGGCGAGCTGGTTTCTTTTTGGTCTCTTCCTCGGCGTTAGGGGTCACCGTGCGCACCTGTCCGTCAGCGTTGGCGAGCAGGACGATGTCCAATTTCGCAGCAGACTTGGCGGCAGGACTCATGGTTGTTCCGGGCAGAAGGTGACAGGTAACGAGGTGAAGCCTGCAGTCCTGGTCAAAGGTGACCGGATTTGCAAGCGAGCATTATGTCAAGTGGCTGTTATGACGACAGACTGGGTCGTCATCAGCATGCTGATCCGAGTGGATCTGATTCTGTGTCAGGCCGTTCTTAAAATTCGGCTGGACGATGTTCTGGGCAGTCCGGGGTGGTCTCAGACCGGTCGAAAGTCGGATACAAGATCGCTTTCGAGCTACGTGTCTTCCCTCTGGATCGTGCGCAGGTGTTTGGTATTCAAACCAACATCTACATGTTAATGAAGTTTTTTTCTTAGCGCAAGACTCTGTCAACGTTCGCCCGGTTTGCAGATGTGTGGCTGGAGGCTGGCCGTGAAGGTCAGGTTTTCACCTACGGCCTAACGGCGGCTCAGCATGTCTGGCCAGGTGATTTAGTGCGAGTTCGCTTGCGAGGCCGACCACTCCATGGCCTTGTGGTCGCCACTCGCGAGGTCAGTGCAGAGAGTGCAGAGGCCCAAAAGCGCTGTCTTGCGGTTGAAGAGACGGTTCAACGAGAGGCGGTCGCTTCCGAATGGCGCGAGTGGATTGAGTCTGTCGCTGTTCGTTGTCATCTCAGTGCTTTTCGGACGCTCAAGGCGGCTCTTCCAGCTGGTTGGCTTGGCCAGGCGCGATCACTGAACGAGAAAACGTTGTGGTGGGTCTCGATTCGTGAGTGGGAGAACGGTCAGGCTGAGCCGGTCTCGCTCACCCAACGGCAGCAGCAGCTGCTCGATTACCTCAAAGGCTGTGGTGGTGGTGCATGGCTTCGGCAAGTGCAGGCTGCAGGTTTCAGTGCGTCTCCCCTCCAGGTTTTGGAGCGGCATGGTTTGCTGCAGCGCCAGCGCCGGTCTGCTGCGCTTGCCGTTGGCTCCAGCGTGGAGGGTGTGGAAGAGCCGCGTGATCTCACAACGGAACAGGGGCAGGTCATGGATGATTTCAGTGACGTGGCTCCTGGTCATGGCCTGCTGCTGTGGGGGATCACAGGCTCCGGCAAAACGGAGGTCTATTTGCAGCTCGCCGCAAAGGAGTTGCAAGCCGGCCGACATGTGCTCCTGCTCACCCCAGAGATTGGTTTAATTCCACAACTCGTTGACCGCTGTCAACGTCGTTTTGGCTCTCGTGTTCTCGAATATCACAGTGGTTGCAGTGATCGCGAGCGTTTGCAGACCTGGCGACGCTGCCTGCGGCCTGAGCAACCTTTGCTCGCCGTCGGAACCCGGTCAGCGGTGTTTTTGCCACTCGACCCGATCGGTTTGATCGTGCTCGATGAGGAGCACGATTCGTCGTATAAGCAAGATGCGCCGATGCCTTGCTACCACGCCCGCGATCTGGCGATGGATCGCATGCAACGGGTCGGGGGGCGGGTGGTGCTCGGTAGTGCAACGCCTTCATTGGATAGCTGGGTGCAACTGGAACCCGATGGTCCCCTGAGGTTGTCCCGGTTGCGTCAGCGGATTTCTCAGCAGTCCCTGCCTCCCGTGCACGTGGTGGATATGCGGCTCGAGTTGGAAGACGGTCATCGCCGTCTGATCAGTCGCCCGTTGATGGAACGCTTGGCGGCGTTGCCCGATGCGGGAGAACAAGCCGTTGTGCTGGTGCCTCGGCGGGGATACAGCCCCTTTCTCAGCTGTCGTAGTTGTGGAGAGGTTGTGATGTGTCCCCATTGCGATGTCGCGTTAACCGTGCATCGCAGCAGGAATGGTCATCAGTGGCTCCGTTGTCACTGGTGTGACCATCGCGCTGAGATTGCTTCAAGGTGTTCCCACTGCGGCTCAACTGCGTTCAAACCCTTTGGGGCTGGGACGCAGAAAGTGCTGGATTTGTTGGCGCAGGAGTTGGAGGGGTTGCGGCTCTTGCGTTTTGACCGGGATTCAACCGGGGGGCGTGATGGTCACCGTCGGTTGCTGGATCGCTTTGCCGCTGGTGAAGCAGATGTGTTGATCGGGACGCAGATGCTGGCTAAGGGGATGGATCTTCCCCAGGTCACCCTCGCTGCGGTGCTCGCCGCCGACGGCCTTTTGCACCGGCCTGATCTTCGGGCGTCGGAGCAAGCGTTGCAGTTGCTGCTTCAGCTCGCGGGCCGTGCCGGTCGTGGTGAACGACCCGGTCAGGTTTTGGTGCAGACCTATTGCCCTGATCATCCCGTGATTCGACATCTGGTGGACGGTCGTTATGAAAGCTTTCTCGAGGAGGAGGTTCAGCTGCGTCGCGATGCCGCCCTGGTTCCCTTTAGTCGCGCATGCTTGCTCCGCCTGTCGGGTGAATCAGCATCCCAAACATCCACTGCTGCAACGCTTCTTGCGGAACAGGTTCGACCGATGTGTGAGGCCCAGAACTGGTGGCTGATCGGTCCAGCACCAGCACCAGTTGCCCGGGTGGCTGGCCGCAGCCGCTGGCAGTTGCTGCTTCATGGTCCGGCCGGAAGCGCGCTGCCATTGCCTCCGGGACAAGAGCTCTGGAACAGCCTTCCCTCCGGTGTGGCTTTGGCGGTGGATCCCGATCCCTTGGAACTCTGATTAGGAGGGCAGTTCAGGAAAGCCAAAGCCGAGTTGGCGGCGGACGCTCTGCAGCATGAGGCTTAAGCCGAGCAGAACCGGGACGGCCACACTGCTGAGGCCGAGCGCACTCCAGCGCCAGCTGTTTAATTCAATCCGGTGATCCTCCCCTGGATGCAGGATCCAGAGCAATGAGCCATCGTCCGCAGCTTGTGCACTGGGATCAGCCCTTGCGACCTTGGCTGCCTCAGGTAAATGAAGGCCGATCCGTAACCCAGGAACGTCAGGCACGTTGGAAAGGTCGAAGTGCAGGTTCATGGTTTGACGAACACCAACGAGCCAGTTGCGTTCCTGGAGTGTCAGCTCAACGTCCGGGGCAGGCACGCCAGCGGCGGCGGCAGCGGCTTGCACCAGCTCTTCCAACTGATGAGCCACAGTTTTCGCTGGGAGTGGATCGCCACCGATCAGTTGATCCCCTGAGCCACGTTGCTCGAGAGGGATTGACGGTGTTGTGGCTTCAAGCATGGGCGCCAACCGCGTTTGCCATGGCAGCAGTCGCCCGGAATCACTGCGCACCGTCCACTGCAGCGTCACCCGATCAGGGCCGGTAATGGCCAAAGCCCCATCAATGCGAACGCAGCCACTTAGCAGCACCGTGAGGCCGAGCAATACAGCGGTCACGATGAGGGCAAATCCCAGTGTTGGCCCTCGTGTTGGTCCGGTTGGTGGAGGCGGTGGTGGCGGTGGACGTCGCGATCGTCGACGTTTTGCGGCCCCTGCGGCCAAGCCATTTCCGGTCGCGGAAACATTCAGCTCTGGCAGTCGCATGGACCAACGTTCTGGACGATCCAGACTTGGCGACTCAAGGATGGTCAGCAATTGTTTGGCTTGAGCGCGGATGTCCGGTTGCTGGCTTCGACTCAGCAATTTGCAGGTGGCAATGGCGCTCGCTTCATCGCCTTGCCCCATCCAGGCCGTGATCATGAGCAGCCGGATCTGTGCGCCACTGGGATCCGGTAGGGGATGAGCATTGGCCAGTGGGTGGAGCATGGCCAGGCACTGCCCGTAGTCGCCGCGTTCCAATGCCGCTTCAGCCTCGCTCAGGTCAGGAGGAACCCGCATGTCAGCCACGGATCAGCCGCGTCCCACCACCATGGTTCCGATTCCAGCGTCTGTGAACACTTCCAAGAGCAGGGCATGGGGCACGCGTCCATCCACGATGTGTGCAGCCGATACCCCTTGAGCGAGGGCCCGGATGCAGCATTCGGTTTTGGGTGTCATCCCGCCAGCGACAACGCCGTCTTGAATCAGTTGTCGCGCCTCCGACAGACGGATTTTTCGAATGAGTGACTCAGGGTCGTGTCGATCGTGAAGGATCCCAGGGGTATCCGTCAGCAGGATTAGTTTTTCCGCCTCGAGGGCTGCGGCCAGTTCTCCAGCAACCGTGTCAGCGTTGATGTTGTGGGACTGTCCCTGACGGCTAGCGGCGACGCTGGAGATCACCGGCACATAACCACGCTCCAACAAAGGCTCAAGCACATCCGGATTGACGCGGGCGACATCACCCACCAAGCCATGGCTTCCATCCCCCCAGGGCCTGGCTTCAACAAGTGATCCGTCACTGCCACTGAGGCCAACGGCTCGGGCACCGAGTTGATTCAGTCCATTCACGATTTGCTTATTGACTCGCCCCACCAACACCATCTCCACCACATCCATGGTCGCTTCATCTGTAACCCGAAGCCCGTCCTTGAATTCCGCGGGGATCTCGAGTCGTTTGAGCCAGGTGTTGATTTCAGGGCCACCGCCATGGACGACAACCGGCTGAACGCCCACACAGGCTAAAAGGGCTAGGTCGCGGAACACGGCTTCACGCAGGTCTGCATGGGCCATGGCTGCGCCGCCATATTTGATCACGATCCGTCGCCCGGCAAAACGCTGGATGTATGGAAGGGCTTCGCTGAGGACCGAAACCCTCAGGGCGTCATCGCTTGCCATTGGCTTAACCCTCTCCGGAGGGAAGCAGTTGGAGATCGATGCGACCATCGCCGAGATCGGTCAGCTCAGCGCGCAAACCTTTGGCGAAGAAGCGGCCGAGACGATCTTGCTTGTCCTGCCAGCGTTGAAGCGGAATGGCCCCCAGGCTGAAACGCATGCGTAATCCATAACCTCCCTCAGCGTTGAGTTCCTCGATTTCTTCCAGTTGTGGTGGGGTGTCGTCATCCCAAAGCTTGAGGGCTTCGAGCGACGTTTCAAGGTGTGCTTTCTGGCCGTAACGCCACCGAGTCACATCTCCCACCACCTTGACCAGCTCCTCAGGAGCGTTTTCCCGCAGCTTTTTCAGCTCAGTTGGAGAGTTGATACGAATCGCCGGTGGGAGTTCCGACGACTTCAGTGCAAGACCACCGAGAAGAATCGGAATTCCGTAGAAAATGGTTGGGAGGCTGAGGTTGGCGTTGCCGGTGGTGTAGGCCGTCGCACCGATCACGGTGAGCGCACCGCCTGCAACGGTGACAAGACTTCCTGGCGAAAACAGTTCCTTCATGCCAGCCATTTTGACGTCCCGCCCTTCAGGATGGGCGTTGTCCGGTTGAAGCTCCTGGTGAACGTCTCTTCTTCTCAAGACCTTCAGGAGCTCGTCCAGCAATTGGATGCTGACCGAGCATGGTTGCTGCAACAGATCGACGGAGGTCGCTGGTCAGAACTGCGTTATGACTTGGCGGCCCTCGAACGGGAGCTTGGCCAGTTGCTCACCCGTGTTTCAGACATGGATGAGGAAACCAAGCTGCGGTGAGCTCAGAAGGGGATTTCGTCGGTATCGGGAACCAGTGGCGCAGCATTCCAGCTGGTTGGCTCCGGCTCTGTTTTTTGAGGTCGTGGGGTAGGCGGACTGGCCTCCCCACGCTGTGGAGCAGGCGATTGCTGCGGCATCGTGGATTGTGCGTTGGCTCCGCTGATCGGATGCATGCGCGACAGGGTGAATTCGGCGCGCTTTTCCTTCATCCCGTCCTGGCGGGGCACGGTGTTCATGCGCAACCGCCCTTCGATCATCAGTTTTTGGCCAACCTGCACACGGTTCTGCAGGTCTTGGGCGAGGTTGCCCCAACCCACCACCTTCAATTGGCCTGGCGGATCATCAGCACGCAGGCCGTCAAAACGAACGGCCATTTCAGCGATTGGCGTTTGGTTGTCCTGGGTGTAACGGAGGGTTGGTGCTTCCAAAACCTCCACTTCCAACACGCAGTGATTCATGCCGCCAATGGTTCCTCCGCGCCATCCTGATGCACCAGGGCAAGAATGACTATGACAATCGTCACCAGGGCTGGATCTGGCTGTTAGCCGGTACTGCGGAGGGGGTCGAAATCGCGGCCTCTTTGATCGATGGTGGTTGGAGTGTGGAAGTCAGTGTGGTGACTGCTTCTGCGGCCAAGGCTTACGCAAACCTTGCCGTCGCGGCGGTTCATCAGGGGCCGCTGGGATCTGATGAAGCCATTGCTTCGGTGCTCAAGCGTCGCCCGAGCTGGGTGATTGATGCCACCCATCCTTTTGCTGTGCAGATCAGTGCTGGCTTGCAACGGGTTTGCACCAAGGAGTATCAACGATTGCTCCGCTTCGAGCGACGGACGTCGACATCGGTGCGCCAGGGGGGGAGCTCGTCGCAAGCCATGTGTTGGCATCGCCTCGATCAGCCTGCTGCGTTGCGGAATCAATGCCTCCATGGACAGCGTTTGTTGATTGCGTTGGGATCGCGCCATCTGGCCGAAGCGGCCGCGGCGGGG
>CEPW01071863.1_pt1 | contig 13268 bp, 26 predicted proteins | sample 356211 | NCBI WGS metagenome assembly CEPW01 (sample SAMEA2620021, study PRJEB7988) | marine metagenome | biome: marine biome (ENVO:00000447); feature: deep chlorophyll maximum layer (ENVO:xxxxxxxx); material: "saline water (ENVO:00002010), including plankton (ENVO:xxxxxxxx)" | depth 25 m
AAAGACTTGCTGAAGAGAAGCGTTTAGAAGAAGAGCGTATTGCTGCAGAACTTAAAGCACAAGAGGAAGCTGAGGCGTTAGCTGAATTAGAAGAGATTGATGTTGAATTATCTGAAGAAAAATTAGAAGAGTTTGTAGAGGTAGTTAAGGAAGTAGAAGAGTTTGTAGAAACTATAATAGTTGAGGAAGAAGTTATAGAAATACCTGATGAAATAGTTTATGAGGTAGAGGAGATAGTAGAAGATGACATTGATGTTGTGGTGGAAACTGAAGAAGTGGTTGAGGAAGTATTGGATGAGCCAATACAGGAAATCATTGAGGAAAAACCTGTAGAAGAATACACAGAAGAAGAAATAGAAGTTGTACAAGAGGTAGTAGATAACGCTATTAATAATGTGGAAGAACTTACAGAAGAGCAGGTTGAGGTAGTTGCTGAAGTATTACAAGTTGAAACTGAAGATGTTGAAATTATTGCAGAGGCAGTTAAAACAGATGAGGTAGTTGCAGAGGCAGTAGAAGTATTTGTACAAAAAGCTGTAGAGAATGCTGATGTAGAGGACTATACACTTGCTGATGTTGTAACAGAGATACAGTACGAACAGTTTATAGAAAACCCAATAGAAGTTTTTATTGACATAGAAAACATTACTGAAATAAACCTAACAAACATTGGTGATGACATGACATCTGACCAAAAGGAAAAAGCGCAAGAAGTTGTAGTGCCTGTTATTTTGACTAGAATAGCTACTATGGCATCTTTTATGTTTAGGAAAACATTATGATTAAAAAAATTTGGAATTGGTTTATAGAAATAATTAAAGAAACATTAAACCTTTCGTGGACACTTGTTGGGCTAGTGATTGCGACACTCACTTTAACAGGAAGCGCACAACAGATTACAGGTTTAGCTACAGTAATAACACTTGGTGTGTGGTTACTAACAATAAGATTTAGAAAAGAAAAACAAGATAAACAACCGAAAGGAAGAAGTAAATAATGGATTGTTGTGGTGGTGGCTGCTGTGGCGGTAAATAAATACTGCACATCATACATTGATAATAAAGGAACACATATAACTATATGTAATTGTAAGAATGGGGGAATAGGTGAAATTAAATGTAGTTAGAACGCAATTTGGAGAAGAAGCAACAAATGGTTTGTTGTTTATTGATGGTGTATTTGAGTGTTATACACTAGAGGACCAATATCAAAAAGTTAAAGTAATGCACGAAACATGTATTCCTGAAGGTACATATCAAATAAAATTAAGAAATGAAGGTGGTTTTTCAAGCAGATACCTGCAGAAATATGGAGATGAGTTTCATAAAGGTATGCTTCATATACAAGATGTTCCTGGATTTGAGTGGATTTTGGTGCATCAGGGGAATACCGACCTCCACACCTCAGGTTGTTTGATTTTGGGCGATACTCAGCAGGATTTAGACAAGAGTAAACGAGGATTTATTGGTAATTCTAAGGATGCGTACAAGAAAATGTACCCTAAAGTAAGAGATGCTTTGTTAAATGGAGAGAAAGTTACCATAGAATATAGTAAAATTAACTTAAGTAAAAAACTGAAACCTAATTTAAAGTGGAGGATATTAAGTTAATGTTTGAAAAATTTAAAAGAGCAAGAAATCAAGAGGGGAAGTTTAAGAAAGACTTGTGGTGGACACCTTGGAATGAAGCATGGGAGTACAAAATGAGTGATGACCTTAAAGATATGATTGAGCGTACCGCTTGGACATTCGTAGAGGCGTTCATTGGCGCATTAACAGTTGCACCATTAGTTGGTGTAGAAGCTGAAACACTACAGTTAGCTGCATTAGCAGGTGGTGGTGCTGCTTTAGCTGTAATTAAAACATACGCTAAAAAACAAATTACTAAGTAAATACCTAAGTTGTCATACATCTACTGTAAAATAGATGTTGACAATAAAGGAGGGTATTTATGTCAAAGAAAAAAGGAATACCTGCAGAAAATAGTAACAATTACTTTAAAGCAGGTTGGAAACCTACAGTAGACTTTGACCACACAACAGGTGTAGGCGAAATTACACATGTAGGTACAGACCCAAACTACGAAAACAAGACAGATGAGATACTTCGTAGTTGGGGATTTGACCCAAAGCTATACGAAATTGATGGAATACTAAAAGTATCATCATGGAACGCACAACTTAAAGGCGGTATAGTTGAAACATTCTACGCATTTAAAGGCAGTGTAAGAAGAAAATCTGCAAATCGTGACAAATACTTTAACTCGCTGTTTAAACATGCTGTTAAGAAGCCGCCATTACCTAAGCATAAATTGTTTGGTGGTGATACAGCATTCTTTTTCTTTATGTCTGATTGGCAATTAGGCAAAGATGACTTCGGTGTAGAGAATACAATTAAAAGATATGACATAGCATTGCAAGATGCACTTGCTTTGTTAAAAAACTACAGGAAGATAGGTTACCAAATAGATGAAATATATCTAGTAGGAATGGGTGACCTTACAGAAAACTGTACAAAATTTTTCTACGACAGCCAACCCTACAATGTTTCGTTAAATCTTATGGAACAATACAGCCTAGCTAGAGCAATGATGTTTAAAACTGTAGAAACATTCCTACCTCATGCAGACAAAATTGTTTTGACAGGTGTTCCAGGTAACCATGGTGAGATGTCAAGAAGTGCAAAAGGTCAGGTATCAACAAGCAGGTTAGATAATTCAGACACCATGCACATAGAAATTATGAAAGAAATCTTTGATGCAAATCCTGATAGATTTAAAAAAGTCGAGGTAATAATTCCTGATGATTATCATCTTACGCTTGTGGTCAAAGAAAAGCAGATGTCTTTTACACATGGACACATGACAGGAGGCGGTGGAAACGCAGAAGCAAAAATAGAAAAGTGGTGGAAAGGACAGATGTATGGATTTCTTCCTAGTGCCAACTCAAATATACTTGTAACTGCACACTATCATCATTTTCGTGCTAAGCAACAAGGCGATAGACAGTGGTTTCAATGCCCAAGTTTAGATAAGAGTTTAGATTTTACAGCTAGGACAGGCTTGTGGTCTCATCCTGGTGTATTAACACTGCTTGTTAATGACAGGGGTGCATCATTCCCTGTCATTGTTTAAACAAGCTGTAGCCAATTCTTCTATAGGTAGTAATATGCCTTTAGAATTATTGTCATCACCACCGACAACATCTTTGTCTGTGCCTACATACTTTCTACATAGGTCTTTTAATACAGCCACAGGGATAATGTAAGTCATTACAGGTTCATCATCTCTCACTAACATCAAAGCCCAATACTCTGCTTCGGTTACAGATAAGCCACTCTTTGTACCTTTGTATTCGTATTCTACAAAATGATTACCTGTCTTTTCCCACAGGTGTCGCTCACTCTTGACTTCAATCTTAGTGCCTGTAAAAAACTCACTCAATTTTTGTTCCATTTCTAAACCTTTTGCTAGGTCTAAATCAAACTTTTTATTACTGCTCATACCAACAATCCTTACTGCTATTCCAATGATGAGAACCACTGTTGTAATATAACCAACTTGCAGTTTTAATATTCACGCTTGGGGTCTTACGATTACCCTCAATGTTTAATTTATTTTTAAGCCAAAGCCATGTGTTATCCCAAAATTGAAACAACCCAACATCAGTTGAGTTATCTCTGTTTGTATTAACAGCATTTGGTCTGCCACTGCTTTCACAATAAATAATAAGTAGTGCCTCTCTTACATCTTCTTTTTTAAAATAAAGACTTACGCTTTCTTCCCATTCAATAACATGCGAAACTTTTTCGTTGTTGTTTAAACAAGAGGCATAAGCCTTTATTTCATCTAGTGTTTCTTGTGTTGGCGTTGCACACAGTATCAACGAACTTAATACAACGCCATACATTAGAACTCTGTACCGCTACTATCTTCGCTCTTAAATGTTTCTTTAAGTAAATCTCTAAGTCTATTTACTTCATTCAATCTCTGTGTTTCAAGTTTCTTCATTATCTCGTGTAACTCACCTAACATAAGTGTAGCCTCAAACTTGTCCTCACTATTAACAAAAGTTACATCTATGTTGTATAAATCACCCCAACTAAGATAGATTTCGCCATAAGCACTAGGCAATGCAAAAGACATACCGCCTCTTTCTTTGTCTAATCTTTTAGCTAACCAATTACTGCTATCAATTTCTAGTTCAGTAAAGATACGAACTAAACCATTAAAGCCATAATCTGTATCGCTTATCTTAGGTTTACTGTCATCATTAGAATGGGATTTCATCTTGTTTTCTTCCATTGTATTTCCTTTCTTCAGCAGTAGTGATAATTGCATTGCACCTCACATCTGCCTTGTAATGTGTCTTTTCATCTATCTGTTTAAACAAGTAGACACACATTTCATTATCTTGTGTGTCGATTACCAAAGGTCTTTCACTTTGCTTTGGGCATTGCATACCCTCGACAACTAACTTACATCTTCTATCTAAAGGCGCAGGTTTATCAAAATCGTGTTCAGGATAACGCACCTTTAGTTTTTCTTTTAATCTTTCTATGTTGATACTTGTATGCTCTAAAGCCATGAACTAGGAACTTCTCTTTCACCTTTAGAACCAATGTAGCCTCCCCAACCACAACCATTTGATTGTCCATAGTTGGAACATGTAAAGTCAGGAATGTTTTTAAACTTAACATCACTTTCTTTTTTCTCTCTATTGTCCTCTATGTAGTCAGTTTTTTTACATTGAGGGCATACCTTTGTGTTGTCCTTAACCTCGCCAAAGACATCTTCTACAATTTCTTTGTCGCTAGGTTTTTCTACAACTTCTTGTTGGTCTTGTGCTTGTACTTGATAAAACAAGTCTAAGAATTTATCTAACTCAAAACTTGACCACTTACCCATGTTTGTTTCATGTGTTTGTTTAAACAAGTTCCATGCCTCTAGCTTGTACTTAGTTCTAAGTTCACTATCTTTTTCAGCATGTTCTAATTCGTTAGTAATTCTTGCTAGGTAATCCTCTTTAGTAGTTTCCTTAACAACTTCTTTAGAAGAATTATCTAATTGTTTTATAACTTCTTTAGCCTCTGCCTCTGCATAATGTTCTTCCTCTGTGCTTTCACCTACCCATAGATGTAGCCCAAGTCCAAACCTCATGCAACATCTTTTAATGCTGTCGCTAACTGCAAGTTTAAGAACTTCGCTTTCGGTATTGTTTTCAAGTTGATACTTACTTACATCACCAACTTCTTCTACAACACCCAAGCCCTCTATTTCAAGTCTGCCTTTAGCACCGACAATGGCATTGTCTTTGCCTCGTACTTCCTCAAAAGTAAAGTTGTATTTGCCTCCAATGACTTCTACTAATCTTTTAGTGTACAAGTGATGAGGAACATATTCGCCATACTTACCCTTTGGCGCAGGTCTTACATCTTTCTTGTTAAAGTCTTTTATTAATTTCTTGTGTGTTTCTTTATCCATTTTTTACTATCCTTTTCTATAATTTTGTATACCCTTTGTCTACTTATATTTAAAACATCTGCAATTTCCTGTACTCTGAACCCGCTGTTTAAACAGACAGCAATAGCCTTGCTACGATTTGCAATACAAACATCTAAGTTTGCTTTACTTCTCTCGTACAGTTCTTGTGATTGCTTTAACACTCTAATTTCTTTGTGCGACATTATTCTTTCACCTCCTCGTATTGTGATGATAAAACTTTATGACCTTTCATATTGTTTATGTACATAATTAAAAAACTTACTGCACCCTCGCCTTGTCTTACCAAGTTCTTAGTGTCAATCTCTATGCCCAAAGTTAATTTCATCTTAGGCAATGTTTATCCTTTCTTGATGTACTTCTACAGGCAATGATGTTTCGTATGCCGAAACTTGTATGCTAGGCAATACTTTCTTGTAGGTAATAAGTTTTGTAGTTGTATTGTTAAAGACTTCTAGTTGTTGAAACTGTGCCTTTGCAATGTCATTTATTTCTATGAGGATAGGATTTTCATCTATAATCTTATCTTCATCAGCGTTGTACTTATACAAAAACGATATAAGACTTCCTACTTCTAAATTATGAAACCCTCTTGCGTTCTTGTCTGCTTTTCCTACTGCCATTATTCCTCCTCCTCTATTGCAATCACTTCTGCACTATCTAATGGATTAGAGTATGGATTTTCCTCATAACATTTACTATCTTCAATAGCTTGTTCTTTTGTATCACCAAATCCAACTCTACTAACTTTAAATGTAATTCTATATCTAGCCATTATTCCTCCTCGTATAATTCTTTAGCAACTTTTAATATGTTTTCGTTATGGTCTTTAACAAACTCATCTAATAGCTCTCTAATTCTTTGTGAGTTTGTTTTTTTAAGGTGAATTGTTTTTTGTACTTCTTGTCCACCACAAGCATTAGCTAACTTGATAGCCCATGCTTTAAGTAGCTTTGGCTCATCAAATATATTAGGCATATTTTTCCTCCCTTTACCTATTGTTGTGTTTAACTGTTTATTGGTTCTAATTCGTATAAAGAAACAATAAAGTAGTTAGAACCTGTATCTTTTAACTCTCTAACTTTTTGCCCTGCCTCCTCTTTGGTTGCGAACCTCCATGAGTAAACACTGCTGTCAAAGATTGATACACTCTTAACTAAGTATTTCATACCCACTATGGTAACAGGTATTGAATTATACAACAAGTATTTACTACGATTTCACTGCTTGTTTAAACAGCCTGTCTTTCTTGTTCTAGTTTTATATACTTATCAATTAACTTTATGAAACTTCTTACTGCGCTTAACTCTACATCAAGCTCTTTTGTTTCACTGTCCATTTGATGTTGCTCTTTAGCAACAATCTTTTTAAAACCAATTAATTCTGCCTCCCATTTTTTTACTGCTATTCGTAAAACTTTTAACATTGTCATCTTTCCACCTCCTATTAATTAATGACCATGAAAGCCCTGTTAGAATTATCACTAAGATAATCCAATACCACCCATAGTTCATTTACAGTTAGTCATTCTTTTTACTAACCATAAGTTCCATAGGAATTTTTTTACTTGTACGACTTTGCAATAAACCCATATTGCGTTTAGGTGATTGTAATGATTTACTAACCATGTACCTTTTGCCACCTTTTTTAGATTTACTTGCTCTGCGTTGTTGTCTATTAGCCATAAGTTTTTTTGCCTCCATTCATTCTTCCATTATCAGTAGGTCTTTTTAACCCATAGTAATGTCCACCTTTTTTGCTTTTAGCTTTTCTTCTTTGGTGTCTGTTCGGCATTATTCCTCCTCATCTAATGGTTGATACCAAACAACGATACTGTCATCTAGTTCCAACTCGTATTGTGATTTATCTGCTAATTCTTCTTTAGAGTATGTGCTTGTATATCCCCAATTAGTATGACCATAATTGTTTTCTACATACTCATCTATGTATTCAGTAATATCTCTACCCATCAATTTATCCTTTCTATAAAAGTTGCAATACCCAATAAAATTAGGTTATTGACTATGGGCATTAGTGCCACTCAAATTTTTTGAATGGCTCTAATCGCCTTAAAATGCCCTGTTGTTTTTTAATTAAGCTGTATTAGGTGCTAACATGCCTATTTCTTTATAAGCTATGTCGGCTAACGAATAATATATAGCTTGTTGATATTTATATTGTTCATAGATTTGATAACCTAATTCCTCCATATAACTATCAAGCTTTTCTTTTATTTCTTCGTTAGTCTTACCAAGTTTCTTTAATCTTTGTGCCTCTAACACTGCGTTTTCGCCAAAATCCACAATTCTTTGTGTAGCAACAGGTTTGATTACCCTGCCATATTCAGCACGATTTACATTCTCTTTGCTGTAAATTATGCCTTGTTCTACTAAATTGCGAAAGGTATTTATTTTTAACCCTTTGATTAAGTTATGCGACATTTGTCCTCCTCTATATTTTTGTGTACAGCTACCACTATAGTTGTAGATATTTATTTTATCAATAGATATTTACTATAATGGTAGCTGTTTAAACAAAGACCTTTTGATACTTGTCTAGGTATGACACACTTCTGTCAAGCAGTCGATATGAGTTATAGACTTCGACTAGTCTTGCTATTTACCGATTAGCGTTTCCTTACCCCTACTAATCGTTCAAGGCTCTCTTTAATAAGTGAGGGCTTTATAGATAGCTTGTAACACACAGTTGGTATAGGCGTAACAGTATTTACCATTATGTTGCAACTGCCTTTGACTATGTATTACAAGCTACCTACTTTCAGTCGGTTAGCAACAGGGCTGTATTTAGCTTACCTCCTACTCATAGATAGCTTGTAACACACAGTTAGCGTACCAAACTGGAATTACATTGTTTATATGGTAGTTCACGCCTCTAGTTCTAAGCTAGAGTTTCCAACCTTATGCATTCCTATGTGCTACAAGCTACCTACAAAATTAAACGAGATAATGTACTTCGTGTATGCGCTTGTTGGTTATCATACTTTGAGTACCCTAGCCGAGAGGTACATTAGTTCGTTTTTGTAGATAGCTTGATAGTATCTAGCTTACTTTCCCTACCTGCGTTTTTTGGGCTTACCTGTCGACAGTTTTTATATCTCTATAAAATACAAGGCATTGTCCGCACCTAAGCTAAGACTTTTCTGCCGATACTATCAAGCTACCTACCTGTTTAAACAAGTAGGTCATCACTTCGTGTCAAGTACATGTAATGGCATAAACCTTGTTGACATGTGTACTCAATCTTATTTTTTTCTTGATTGTATATTTTAATGTAAACATGATTTTTGATTTGCCATTCTGTAATTGTTTGCTCACAAAATGAACATTGTATTTCCATTTATACCTCCTAATATTTTTACGAGTAACTTAGTGTTTGATTGCAATTTGCCTTTTCAAGCGCTGTTCTTTGCAGGTAGTTTCGATAAGCTCACTATGGAATGAGGCAGTAGACTATTGGTAAGTATTCAGTGCCATTGGATAAATACAAACCTCACTAAAGCGTACAACAGGTAGTTTCTTTTGCGATACTATGAACAAGTACGAACCACTAAGCTACTCGTAAAAATACTATTTATGCTCTTTGTTTAAACAAAGCGAAGGGGATAGTCGAGGCAACAACTATCCCAATCGCTATACATTAATTATGTGTTTTGACTTTCAGGCACAAAACCATAGAAGAAACCTTCCATGTAGATTTCTTTGTTGTCTTGTAGCCAACTAGCAACATCACTAGGTACTAATTCTAGTAATTGGTTGAAACTAGCCATGTTAATTACGCCACTATCTCTAACAATAGAGATTGCCTCGTACACATTGTCAGGGATAACTAACTTACCCTCTGTTGTTTTGGTAGCCATTTGTCCTCCTTTATAGTTACCACAATGCTGTCTGTTTAAACAGACAGCACTAGCTAACTACTAATTTTTTTCCTTGTCACTAACAATAGCTTTTAACTCTTTGTCAATGACATTACAATTAATAGTATGTTGTTTTTCGATTTCTTGATAAGTTTTATTCCAAAGATTATTTAATAATTTATCTTTTAAATCTATTAGCTCTTCCTCATCAAGTAACTCTGCACTTGCATGTAGAGTTTCTATAATCTTGTTTAACATTTTGCCTCCCTTAATAGTCTGTATCTTCTAACCAAAGAACTCTTAAAAAATCTTTTCCAAAAGCCTTTGTTAGTTTCTTTCTTACATCATCAATATTAGGATTAAAGTCTTTGCCGACCTCGATACCTATCTTGACAATTCTTTCTTCAGGCATGTTGCCTCCTTACCTTTATTGTGTTTGATAAGAGTTTATAGAATAGGCTGTTGCCCTCCTTACTTGATAGCAAGACTTACATATTGCAATCGCTGTACTATCTTCTTGGCAACTTAGTTTATCAATCGCTCTCTCGTTTTGTTCTTCTAACTCTTTCACATTTGCGATACTTACAATCGCTGTTGTTAGCCATTCCAAAACAAACTCGTTCTTTCGTATCAAAACCTGCCTATTCTATAAACCCTTACCCTACATTAAGTTAGTAATTACCTTGTTGTAACTACTATAAACCTCGCTGTTTAAACAACGAGGTCTAACTAATTACAATTAGAATGGCGGTTCGTTTTTACTGTCATACTTACTTGTACTATCAGTATTAACAAACAACTCTGCATAATCTAGCTTGGATAGTGTGCGCTTTGCCTCCTCCATAGTTAGAAAGTGCTTGTCTTTTGGATTACCGCAATCGGTATCTTCCATAGACACGCCAAAGTTATGATTAGATACAGTTGAACTGTTAGCTAGTCTTATATCTCTAAAGAATAAGTCATCAGTTAACCCTGCTCTATGAACTTTGATACTGTCCTCTATGTATCTAGTGTCTACATTGATACCTAGTTTGCCATTAAGTGAACGCCATTGCTGTAACGCATGGTCATTACTCTCTGCCGAAACTATATGTACATCAATAAACTTACTAAATACACATTTAGCTTGAACTACATATTGTTCTACCATTTAATGCCTCCTTAATATTGTGTGAATATTTATCTGTTGATAAATATCGTTGAACGCTCATTGTTTAAACAAGCGCTCTACGATACTTATTGGTAATCTTTACGCAATTTAAGCGGTAAGTCTACAACTGTAGAAGAACCACAAGCCATGCAACGAAAGTTATCGCCAACTTTCTTGTACACTGCCATAGATACTCGACTAATTAAGCCGAAACCCTGCGCAATAGATTTGTCACTAGCACCGACACACGCCTCTGCACCTGTACATTTGACCGCAACTGTAGTTGAACCTGCACCCTCTCGTTGCTTGATAGCATAATGAGGAAGTAAGCCTAACTCCTTGATGAAGTCCTGTATAAGTAGAGTAAACTGCGCACCTGCAACTGTTGCTGTAGGAATACCCTCCGCACCTAGATAATCCATAATGATTTTCTTAAAGCGGTTGTTATGTCCTGTACCAACAGGCAATATTGCATGAGTTACCTCGTGTGCAACAATCTGCGCTGTTTCGATACTGTCGGCAAGTGAAGTGCCTGTACGAGTAGGGCATATAAAGATTTCTCTAACATCTCCCTCGCTGTGTTCTTCGTAATGACATACGCCAATAGCTTTGGCATTACCTTTTGGCATAAAGCCCATAGATAATTTGATGACATCACGCTTAACTTCGCATACAAACTCTTCTTCGATTTTATCGTAGATAAAGTCTGCAACTTTGTTAAGCCATTCTTCACGATTACCTTTGAAGAAATGAATTTCTTCTTGTGTATCTGTACTAGATTTCTGTTTAGTTTCCATTGTGTTTGCCTCCTATATATTTACTATACACTTACAAAAATTATAAGTGTATTTCTTATTGCTCATTGTTTAAACAAGCAATAAAAAATATAAGGCATAAATAGAATATGCGAACAGTGTCTAAGGCGCTTTGTTTCTGTTAGATTAGTGCAACTGTTGTCTAATGATTTCTGTAACTAATCTTTTTTCGCTAGTGTTGTTGTTTTACGCTTTTCAGCCAATCTTCGCTAGAAGTAGAGTTCTTACCGATTACACTCGGTCGTTCTCTATGGGATTTAGCGCCTGTATTTAGTATTTAATTGAACAGCGCCTCATCTGTACTTGCCTCGAACACTTTCTTAGGCTTTTTTAAGTAGTTGTCTAAGTCCAACTCTATTGTGTTATTAATAACATTACTAGGTCTGTGTTTTATGCCAACTTATGTTGACATATTTGATAAAAAATAATTAGGTGGAAAGCCTATAAACATTGACTATTTCAGGTGCATGAAAAATTATTTATTTTTTTACAAAGAAATCTTCAATTTGCGGTGTCATTTCTTAGGCGTAACTTTCTGCGCCTAAGATTTTGTTAGGTGTTCCTGTTGGAATTTTAACCGATAATATTTTGCCGATATTAATGTTTGTCTATCCCCTCATTGTTACTGTTTAAACAACTGCCAATCTTTACCAAACTGTGTACACAATATGTTGTGGTACTATATATAGTGTGCATACCTACACAACACAAGATGTAGGCTTGTAGCCTATAAACACAAGGGCTTGGGGTAGGGTTTAATGTGGGGGTGGTCGTTATTTATATGTGTGTACTCTTAAAATATGCTGTTAACTAGGCAGTAAAATAGCCCTCTAAAGTGCTTGTTTAAACACTTATAGTGATTATCTTAAATAAGTAGAAACTTAATACAACTAACCCTGTGTCATCCCTCCCAACCGATAACAAATCTGTTTATGACTTATTGTAAATATATGAAGTAATAGCCTCTAACGCTAGTTACTATGGTCAGGCAAGTCCACTTTATTGAAGTTCTTATCTGATAAATCTTTTCTAGTGCCTGAAATCTATCATGTTTGTTTTTCTACTATACCATAAAATTATTTTATGTGGGGATTTCCTTACAAAGTAAAGGAGGAAATCTAAGTAAAAAAATCCCTATCTTATTTTACAGTTATGTTATAGTGGATGTTAGGAATATTCATTTTCCTTTCAAGGACATGTTTAGCCCTTTCTATTGTGTATACGAAATGGGTGTGACAGGCAACTGCTACACCCATTAGTATTATCAAAAAAAATTTTTTTTACACCTACATTCTGTTATAATAAATATGCTTTTAGAAAGTCTAAAAGTATCGTGTATGAGGATATGCGATTAGAAAAGAAAGAAATTGCTTTTCATCATATAGCACTTGTGATTATGTGATTGCTGAAAGTAAATTTATTTTTTCTTTTTCTTTCACAGAGTAGTGAAGGTGCGAGGACCTTTAATTGAGGACACAACTGCCTTTATACTCGCAAACAGTATTGGACATGCTGTACGAACAGAACTCCACTTCGGTGGAGTTTTGTGTTATAGTGATAAGAAGCAACCACAGGAGTTAAAATGCCAATGAGCAAAAAAGGTAAAAAGAAAAGATACTCTAGCAAACGCAAGAGTAAATCAATGGGTTACTAATGGCTACATACCAAGGTAAATCTGTAACTTTAAATTCGCCTCGTGCAATTAAAAAAGGTGAACCTGGTTATGGTCGTAAAAAATCTATGGTTTATGTTAAGGATGGCGACAAAGTTAAAAAAGTAATGTTTGGCGACCCTAACATGAAAATCAGAAAAGGTAACAAAGAAGCAAGAGCATCCTTTCGTGCTAGACACAAATGTGATACTGCAACAGACAAAACTACAGCTAGGTATTGGAGTTGTAAAGCATGGTAAAAGTAAAAGGTGTTGA
>CEPW01180641.1_pt1 | contig 13189 bp, 17 predicted proteins | sample 356211 | NCBI WGS metagenome assembly CEPW01 (sample SAMEA2620021, study PRJEB7988) | marine metagenome | biome: marine biome (ENVO:00000447); feature: deep chlorophyll maximum layer (ENVO:xxxxxxxx); material: "saline water (ENVO:00002010), including plankton (ENVO:xxxxxxxx)" | depth 25 m
TTCTCTCAATATACAGCTAAGAAAATAATTTGGGCTAATTTTTCGCAATCCCCAGGAGACACACGACGAAGTAATCCCCGTTGTGTAAGGTTTGTGTATGTCTCGTGGTGAGTGTTTTTAGTCCGTGTTTCGTATATGATTCTATGTCAGTCACAGAATTGAGTGTAGCCTCTGTCACATAAACTTTTCTTTCGTCTTTCCATCGCTCGCTGTCTTTCGCGCTCCCTTTCCTCTTGTCTCTGCTTGTTCCTTAACCATGCCGCATGTTCAGCCTTTTTTCGACGCTCTTCTTGGAGACGTTTCCTCTCCTCCTCCGCAGCCTTAGCTTCTGCTTCGGCCTTGGCCTTGGCCTCCGCCGCATCTTTTTCACGCTGCCTGGCAAGCTCCTCCGCGTTCATACGAGCTTCCCGCTCCGCCTTGGCCTTGGCCTCGGCTGCCGCCTTTTCAGCCGCGGCCTTGGCTTTAGCCTCTTCGATCTTACGTTTTTCCTCTTCGACTCTTCTCCTATGTTCCGCGGCTCGTTCTTCCTGGAGTCTCTTACGCTCGGCAACTTTATCTTCATATGCTTTTTTACTAGCCTCCATGGCTTCTTTCCTTTTTTTCTCCTGCTCTATTCGCAGCGCCTCTTTTCGAGCTTCTTCCGCTTCCCGTCTAGCCTTCGCCTCTGCTTGTAACTTTTTCAGGTTTGCTTCACTTTCTGCATTAGCCTGTCGCTGACCTGCGGAAAGACGTCTATCATTCCAGCGCTCACGCTCCGTCCTTTGGTCACCCATCCTGACGTTCCCCGCCAGCTCGGCCTGATGTTCTTCACTCGAATAATATGGTTTATCCGCGTTCAGTTGCTCTTCGGTTTCTCGTGCTGCACGATCTGCGGCGAGGCGTTCTCGCCCTTCAGCAATGGCCTGTTGTCGTTCGGCCATCTGCATTTCCCTATTGGCTTGCTGCTGACGACGAGTCTCTTCTCCCATACCCCTCCTCTCTGACATTTGTTGTTCTCTTTTCATTTGCTGCTCAGTTCTCGCCGTTTCTTGCTCGTGTTGTTGTGTCGCCTGGGTCAACTCTTGTTGCTGTTTCTGCTCAGCCCTCTCCGCCTCTCCTTCTACTTTTGCTTTGAGCTGTTCGCCCTCTCGTTGACTCTTGGCATACTCGGCCTCTGCTTCTGCTAACATCTTAAGATTTTCTTGATTTGCCTTTATCAATTTTTGCTTCTCCTCTTCCCGTAACCTTTTGGCTTCCTGTTCCATTTCCTTCTGTCTTTTCGTTTCCGCTGCCACGAGATCATCCAACTCTTTCTTGGCCTCTTCTAGTTTAGTTTCCTGTTCCTTTTGAAACTCTGTATATTCGCGTTCGAGTGTTTTTTGTTGTTCCAACACATCTTTCTTTTCTTGCTGATACGCCAATTCTTTCATTTGATTTTGTCTAGCCTCTTCCTCCATCTTTGCCTTTATTTCCACAGCTTCACGCTCAGCTTCTTTTCGAGCTTCTTCCGCTTTCTGTCTAGCCGCTTCCAAACGTAAAGCTTCTTCCTCCTGCATCTTTTTCCGTCTCTCATCCTGTTCACGTTTTGCTCTTTCCACCTCTGCTAAGGCGGCCTCTCTTTGCTTTTTTAATTCATCGACTCTCTTTTGATTAGCCAATCTTACACGTTCCTTTTCAATGAGACGTTTCTGTTCAAGTTCGGCTTGGCGCATACGCCTCTTCTTTTCAAGTTCTCGCTTCTTTTCTGCGATGCGATCGGACAATACACTCTTGACCTCGATAATTTTCTTTTCCTTCTCTTTCGAAATTGTCTCAACTTCTTTTTGCAGTTCCTTTACCTTTTCTTTCTGAGTGTTTATATTTCGTGCTTCATATTTATTCATTTCTTGAGCCACCTCGTTTTTCACTGACACTTTCTTTTCTACAATCTCGTCAATTTTCTTCTCAAGGTCTTCGGCTGTACGAATTTTTACAGTTTCAATCAAACCCATATCCGGATCTAATTTTATTGCCACTGGGCGTGGAGGCGGAAGAGGTTTTGATATAACTATAGGTGTCTCTACTGGTATAATCTCAGGTGTACGATTCTTCTGTAGATAATAAATTGCTATCACGAGTAAAATCAATATTATTAAAACTATCAAGACAAGTCCGTTATCTGTCATTATTACTTGTAGATGAGAATTAATTTCCGAATACTTACTAGTGTTGATGAATCACTGTTTAGTTTTTGGCGCCAGGGGGCACTTAGCCAAGACCAGGATTATACCGACATTAAAACGTATGAACTGTCCTTACACACCCGTTAGTCGACGGGAGGTACTTAATTTACAACATCTAAAAGATACGAAAGACCTGGTGGCATATATGTCTATACCAACACACAACTTCTGCGAGGCTGTTGAACCATATCTTGAAATGGTTGATCCATTGTACATTCTCGAAAAACCACATGGACATTCCAAATTCGATTTTGAACGTATAAGAGATTTTATACACGCTAACAACCTAAAAGTTATATACAGTGATCATTATTTAGGTAAGGATGTTCTGTACAATCTATGGACACCAAAGAACTTGGAATCCATAAAGATCTTTATCCACGAAGACGCCGACATGACTGAAAGAATAAATTACTTTGATACCGTCGGTATAATTGGTGACATGTATCAAAGTCATTGTGTGACACTATTTGCAACTATAATTGCGAAGCATACGTCTCGAACGCGTAAAGAGATTCTTCGTGATCTTAGTTTCGTCAAACCCCGAGTAACACAATTAGCCCGAAATATTCACTATAAGGGTATAGCCCCTACACAGTGTAAAATTTCCATGGAATACAATGGGATTTTACTCGAGGCGGACATAGCTAAAATGATGCTTGAAAAAAAGAAAGTGATAACCATTAATGGTGATCGATCGTGGAATCTTGATGCGGGCTGGGATGCGTACGGTAACGTCCTGAGTGAAATTAGACAGGGTAAACGAACGATCTTCTTAGACGAAGAAGAAGTCGGATATTTATGGGACCATGCTTGTATAATAAGCGGTTAGTACATATTAAAAATCCCGGAATACGGAAATTTTGATATGATTTGTGAGTTGCATTTTTTATTTATTGACCATCCATTATCATATCCGCCATCTTGGCTTTGTTCTCTTCAGCTTTGGCAACCCGAATCTTATCTTGAACACCCTCCACCTTTCTCATTTTAGAGACAGAGCGATCAAGTTCGCCTATAAGTGCAACACCTTCCTTAGCATTTAAAGCGGTCGAGGCTCTACCGATAACAGCCTCCATCTCCTTTCCAAGGGCCTCAAGCTCCTTAAAATCCATGTCCTTGACGTCCTTCGAGTAAAACTCATCGCGCTTCTTAATAAATTCCTTCAACTCCGCGATAGACTGCTTCATCGTTTTAGTGACCTTATCCTTGGCCGCGGCCAGTTTGTCGGTGTATTCAGTCTTTTCCATTTATAGTAAGCCAACAAAATTTTAGGGAGAAATAGGAGCAGGTGCCATAGAACCACCCATCATTTCACCCTCGTCATCAGATTCTTCGGGCATGGGCATGTCTTCAGCCGTTTTCGGCATGGGACCATCCGGGAGCGCCTGAAGATCCGCCGACTGTTCATCCGAAACCTCAACATCGGGGTTAGATTCAGCCCCCTCCATCGTCTGAAGTTCGGGAGCCTTGGAAATTTCTTGAAGAAGGGCGTTCAGCTCAGCCTCGAGTTGCTCGGGAGATTCATAAGATTCTGTGGTCTTCTGGAGCACCATGCCAATAAGAATGGCAACGATCATGCCCGCGATGAAAATGACGATCCTATTTTTTGCGAGACCCTTAATAGTGGTAGCAAACTTGGACATTGTTTTATAGTGTATTGATATTTTTTTTCTTCCATGATTACAAATGAAACTAAGACCGGTCGAACATGTAATTTTCGAGGCTATTGTGATAGGTATACTCAACGTGGCTCTTTTGTCCCTGTTAAATAGAATACCCAGCCTGAACACTACATCACTTTTTGTTAAATTGTTCCTGGGTGGTGCGCTTATTCATATTATATTTGAGTATTCTGGTGCAAATTCCTGGTGGTGTAAATCTACCTACCATTAAGCTCTGTGAGTCGATCCATTGTAATTCTCTTCGCACGTTGAAGCCAGTCTAATTCCATGTGAGTATCCAAAGACTTTAATCCTATGAGGGCATTTTTTGTTTCAATGTACTCCTTATAAATATCCCTCTCAACCTCTTTACCAAAACGCGTTAATCCCCCGTCTCGTGTAAACATTCTTAGTCGCATATCGTATGCGAATAACTGGGGATACGTTCTATACATACACTCAAATGTAAACGTTTGAATATTTATAAATCGCGCGTTTACATATGACTTAATTGCCTCTTCTTTGACTTGTACGGTAATATTCTTAATAGGTTTCAGCACTCTCAATTTTTTTAGACACTCCTTTTGATACTTGTTAATAAGTATAAGGTCCTGGCGAAGTATACATCTTTCCACCGGCCGAGAAATGATATCCCCAAATCCATCCCTGTTACGTTCAAAAGAAACAAAGAACCCTTGATCGGGATTTCTAAAACGTTCGGCTAAATTTGGAATTGCAGAACTCAATGGGTAGTATCGTTCATCGTATTGTTCATCGTCATCGGGGAAATCAAATTGATCCTGTGCCTCATCTTCATCTGTTTCAGTATCAGGAACTGTTGGCATAAACGGAACGTCTATTCGCAAATTTCTATGGTCCGTTACAGGGAAGTCGTTTTCATCTGGTATTTGTGCGTGTACTTTCTTCAGGTTATTAGCCATATCAAGGTATATGCCTTCCGGAATTAATTCCGAAATGGAATCCAAAGATTGCATGAGCGATCTTAGATTCTCCATATTATATCATAGCTTAATTTTCTTAACCATCTTTTATTAACATGATGATAATGTATATTAAAAAATTCTCATCATACGTCAGGTAATGTATAAGACGACCTATGACAAGTCAAACTGTCAAACTGGTATTGTGCACATAGGTTACGGTGCTTTTCATAGAGCACATCAGGCGGTGTATATCGACGATTACATGGAAAGGACCGGGGACCTTCGATGGGGCATCGTCGCGGTGAACTTACGTAACGAAGGAATACGTGAGATTGATGATTATATCTTAAAAACACCGAGTCAATATAGACTCATACGTTCTCACCTTGATTACGTAGACTGGACAAAAAACCGTACGGTTGCTAAACATATGCTCACACTCCCGAGTGTTCACCTTATCACGGTTACGGTTACTGAAAGTGGGTATGCCCCAGGATCCCCCCTCTTTGAATACCTCGCATGTGGTTTACGAAACAGGAATACCCCCATAACCATTTTATCCTGTGATAATAGCCAAAGAAACGGACGAGTTTTAGAAAGTCAATTTATGGCCTATTTGTACCAGACAAATCAGTTCGAACTTGCAGAATGGATCCAAGAAAATGTTAAGTTCCCTTCGTGCATGGTAGATCGCATAACCCCTAGAACCACGTTCAAACTTAAATGTGAGCTCGAAGAGTTATTTCCAGGTTTCGGTGAGACGGCTGTACAAACGGAAGAATATACACAGTGGGTCATAGAAGATGATTTTGCATCAGAATTTCCAAAGCTTGAAGAGGTAGGTGTCACCATCACAAAAGACATCGAACCATACGAAGAAACAAAAATAAGAATTTTAAATGGATCGCATACATCACTCGCCTATATGGGCGTTCTTTCCGGGTACGACACTTTCGATCAGGTCATGAGCGATAAAGCGCATCGTCAGCATTTTAAAGCTCTCCAAAAAGAAGAAATTATACCCTCGATAGAAATTGACTTACCTTTCGATATACATGACTACGTTGACACGGTGGAAGAACGTATTTCTAGTAAAGTAAATGCAGACGAACTAGAGCGTATATGCTTTGACGGTTTTACCAAATTTCACACGTTCGTAGTACCCTCTTTGCGTGTATGTTTGGAACGTGGTAAGCGTCCAGTACACATATACAAGAGTATTGCTGCTTGGTACATCTATTCTAGAAAGTTTGCCCGGGGTTGTAAAAAGATAAAATATAGTGAACCAAATTGGGTACTGCTTCAACCTCTTTTAGAGGATGGAAACATAGACGCGTTTGTGAGTAATGAACGGTTATGGGGAGATATTCCAAAAAAGTATATTACATTCTCGAGAGATCTAAAAACTATACTAATGTCACATACATACGAAAAAGAGATTGACCTTATCGGTGAATAAAATCGAATTGCGGATACTGAATAAAATCGGCCCCGGACGCGTGCGGGCAATAGGTAGTCATAGTCCCATTTGGAAATTCAACCTCATAATACGTATCAGAATCATTCTCACTCAAACGACGACGACGCGTGGTCACACCGTGGGGTGACGCCATGATCGCGTTATATACATGATCGGGAATTGCTTCAACATCCAATGTATCAGGGACCGTGTTAAATCTGTACCCCACGTGTTCCTCTTCGTCTTCGTCATCTTCTTCCGGGTATCGAGCGTTATCCGTATCAGCCCAATCAGCATGAAGTAAAGTCACATCCACCGTGACGTTTGATTGTTCCGGAGTAGCCGAACGGATACTCGCTTGCGTCGGTTCATACTCGGGCATTGTCATTGGTTCATTCTGGTCAAGAAGAAATCTTGGAGGTTTGACTTTATCACGGATCTCTTTTATGAGATTCGCGATCTGGAGGTAATCACCGTCGGGAAGAACGTCGGCGTTCTTGTCGACGAGAGCCATGAGAGAATGGAATTTGTCCATGTTGTAAGATTGGAAGTTTGATATAAAAATACATAATAGCATTACAACTTAAGTCTATTTAAATCACGATATGAATTTCGCGAACGTCCCATGTATATTTTACACGTCTCGTAACGATCGATAAGATAGTCGTACGAAATATCCTTTGTATCGTCGATTTCCATATGAATATCGTCAATCAGATTATAGAGCTTATCCTGCATCTCATAATCTTTATCACGATGTCTTTCGGGTAAAACCCTACGTTTGAAATATGATAATAAGTCTTCACATTTCAAACGAAGTATTTCTAAATCGTGTTTATTGTCAAATATTTTATCAGCTTTTGTAATATCTGCATCGTGTGGGTCGTGTATTACTCTTTTTTCACCACAATCGTTATACGCCGTTATATACACCCCTTTCATTAATTTTTCGGCGAATGTTTCTTGCTCTGGAAGAGATCTCGTGGTAAGGACATCGTAGAGGAGCTTGAATAAATTGGACATTTTCTAGGTGCGGGCGGTGGTGTGAGTTTATGCGGAGCGTGTAAAACTTCTTTCCAAATAAGTCGTTGGATGTCCGGGCACAGGGGTGCTGTAGCTTGTAAAAAAGCAATAGCAAACTCGTGTGAGTATACACTCACGTAAAAATCCATCAGTCGTCTTTGTTGTTAGTTTTCTCCGAAACGTCGGTTTCACTTAGGTCTTCTTTCTTCATTTTAGATATATACTCTCGCTTGAGTCTCAGCTGCTCGATGTCAATATCAAGCATCAAGCGGCAGGGTGCGTCAATAATAGCAGTCTTTAGCCACTTGAACGTATTGAGACTATACTGAGGGGTAAATTGCCAAAACGTATTACACATTGCGACAAAATACGTCTTACATTCAAACGTAATCGCGTTGACGAATGCATTGCCCTGCATATCAGGGGGTAGGGTGGGTTCAGACATATCGTCGTAATCGGAGGTATCCATGTATTTTATTTTGTCTCAACATTTTTATATCTGTTTATCATTCGCAAAGTATCAACGCATACCACACTCGCTAATGATGTAAAAAAAGTTAAGACAAGTTTTACGTTCATATTACATAATAAGCTTTTTTTCATGACCAACACGCAAATCTGTATTGATCACAATTTTGTATCCTGCATCGGTAACCCGCTTAGAAAATGAAACATCCTCGGAGAAAATCTGTGAAACCGTCTTTCCATCAATCTCAAGCTCTTCCGTTGGGTAATTGAAGTACGGATACTTGATCTTTTCAAGTACTTCGCGAGTACAAGCCATAAATCCCATGCCCGAGTAAGCTACTTCATGATGTTTAATATCTTTATCGAGCGTTTCGGGATCAATAAATTCGTATACACCATTTTTTATGAAATGTGCCAGGTCCCATTCCTTAACAGCTGCGATATATTTAGAATTAGCCATTCTATATACACCAGAAATCACGGGATATTTATCCGTATCTTCAATAAGCTCGATGAGATTTTTAGGTGTAAATATAATATCAGAATCAATCGTCACCCAGACATCATATTCCACCTTCCCATCAAACGGTTTCTGATCATTACCTCGCATCGTGTCAAGACCCAGTGTCATCATACGTGTGAATGGCACGTAAGCAGAGTAATCACTCGTAAGCGCAATTTTATATCCAACTTGCGTAAGCTTTAGCAGGGAATCCGACCATTGCATAAGAAACGTACTCGAAAACTCTTTACCGGGGAATGCGATAACAACACTTTTCTTAGATTCCATTGTATTCATGTAAAGATTACAAACTTTAAACTACTTTCCTAAACGACTATGCACGTACTCACAGAATCTCTTGAGTTTAGGAAAGATTGTTTCTTCCCACATACACTCATCTCTCGTCAAAATCTCGGTGTGAATATCATCCTCGCGCTGTTCCTCAAATCTACACTCATCAACGTTAAGCATATTCATAAGCGTTTGGCATCTGACTTTATCGACTTCTGTTAATCCCCGGAAACGACTATCCGTGCGATCTGTCACGTCCACGACAACTAATTTTCCGGATGAACCCCGAATCAATTTATCCGCATAACCCGTGAGAATATATCTCGTACCTTGGATGACGCAAATTTCTTGGGTGTAGTACTTTTTGTCGTACATCTCACTGGCAACTCTACCTCGAAGGACATCCCTAACATGATCACAGATACATGATCGTTGGGTGTCTGCCAAATTCGTTTTTAGTCCAAGTTGGACGGATATAGCACTTATTTTGCTATCAATGTCCTTCATACGCCTAGACTGGAATCGTAGGGCGTCTGATACGATATTGTTCACGACCTCGTTTTCGTTTCGTATCTTCTCGACAAGTTTTCGACGACGAATACCATTGTCCGTTTGATCATAGTATTTACCGATTACGGTTTTAGCGACATCGATTGGTTTTTTAAACCAGGTCGCACCAGAAATGGCAGGAACATCTGATACATTGATAATAATCGTGTCTATACCAATCGGATTGCACTGAAATTTGATATCGCGTACGACCGAATAGATCACTCCACACGCCCGAGAATCCTCCAAAGCATCGTGTGCACGAAATGTCTCACCAGTGATATGGTTGAACAGGGTTTCGCATCGATTATTTATAGTATCCAAAAATGCCGATTTAGCCATATCCAAGCTGCATACAAACTTCAGGTGTTGAAAAGGTTCAGTTGAAAGTCCGTATCTATAACATTCACCGAACAGGATGTTTTTGTCGAAGTTGGCGTTGTGAGCTACGAGCGTCGTGACTCGCGATTTTCTTATAAATGCCACAAATTTTTCATATACTTGCACAAAAGGTAAACCATATCGCTGAGCATGGCTATGTGTGATGCCATGTACATCCGTGGCACCAACCGGATCATCTTGATGTGAACCCAACACAAACCCATCGGGGTACACGATTGTATGTTGCGAATCAATCTCACGGCCATGTCGAGAAAATTGAATAGCTGCGATAGATGCCATTCTACACCCGCTCCATAATTGGTAGTTCTCGGGAGTTACGGTTTCTACGTTTTGGGGTGGGCGACCCGAAGTCTCGGTATCCCAAGCGATATAACCCATTGGTAAATATGATCTGTTTTCTTTATATTAAAGATCTAACTTAGGTACAAATTATTCATCAAAGTCGTCAACGCACACGTCATCCATGTTTTCCTCCTCCACTTCATCTTCTTCCTCTACGATGATGCCTTCATCTTCTTCGGGACCGTCATCGTCGTCGTCATCGTCCTCGGGTAGTTCACACTTTTCCTCGATGTCTTCTACCTTTTCTTCGGGTTTGGGCTTCGCAGGCTTGCGTTTGGATGTTGTAGATTTGTCGAAGATCTTTTCAAGAATCTTTTCAATCTTTTTCGAGAACTCAACTCGCTTCTTCTGATTCACCGCAATTTGATCGAGGAATGCATTCGAAAATCCAGCAGCTTTGTAAGCCGCGGTGACAGTTTTAATTGGTGGCTTCTTACCCTTGGAGTAATAATTGTTCCACATCTCGAGAAAATGTGGTACAAGCTTAATCCGAACTTTTCCAGACTTGAGGATATTAAGTTTTACATATATCTTATCCACAAAATCAAGTTCCGGTTCATCTTGAACATCGCGTTTTTTGGGAGGTTGTAACTCAGTAACCTCCGGGGCTTCGAATGGTACTCCACATTCTTTATAGTTTTTTTCGAGTAGACGTACATACACTTCAGACGCCTGAACTGAGAACGATTTTTGTTTTTGTGGACGGGGAGGTTCTGTTCTGAATCCTTTAACTATGTCAGCCAATACACCCGATGCAGTTTTGATGTCATAGGGTGTAGCAGGTGGATGAAAACGGCGAACTGGTCGTTTCAACATTCTTACTTTTTCATTACAAATTTTCTAACTTAGGTCTAATTTATGTTCGCCCACACGCATAATCAAGTTCGCATCCGATCACGTGATGCGCCTGAAAGTTTTGAAGAGAACTATACGGACCCCATAATTCAATAACTTTACGCTCCTTATCATACCAAATATACGCAAGCTCTAGAAACTTGGTGAGCCAATAAAAACGTTTCCCATTCTTTCCAATAAATTTGTAAAGCTCATTATCCGAATAAGAAGAAACATCCATCTCGCTGTAATGCGTGTTCGGCGGAGTGTATGGCGCCATCTTAGTCGTATAACGTTGATATTGTTTAAGTTCATTTATGCACCACATCCACATCCGGTGGTATACCCCTCCTTCTTCGGGCACTTGCAGTCTTTATCAGCAGCGCCACATGTCGCGCAATAGTGGCTGCGACCCGTCCACGTGTGGTAAAAACTCTTACCGTGGTGGTAGTTAGACGTGGTGACAGCTATAATTATAGCGATAGTAATGAGTCCTATAAAAATCGTAACGGGATGGGGTAAATTCATTATACATTACGCATATATTTTTTCTGACGCTCGCGCATCCTCTTACGCCTAGCTTCGATTCGACGCATCTTATCTTCGGGTATGGGAGCCTTCTTCTCATACATCTCCCTCTTACCTCCGCAGCTGTATCCCGAGCTGGCCGTAGCTTTGTCAATTATGATAAGCACGACAATTATGAGAGCCAACACAAAAACGCTACCTGTAAAAGTCTTCAAAAAATTCTTGTTCAACATGAACATCATCGGTCCTGGTATATGATAAGTCGATATATTTATTCAAACTCGTACTCTTGTTCGTCGTATAGACTTATCTCTGATTCCGAATCATCGTCTGTCTCCTCGCTATCATATTCCAAATCGAAATCTACATCGGAATCAGTCAGGCAGTCGTAATAAATTCCGTCGGCGCGCTTTACGTAATCACCAGTATCTTCTAGTTCCGAAACGTCGTAAAATCCTGATACAGCTTCTCTCGGAATTATATGTTGATCATCCGACCATTTATACGCGTATTGATCTTCGTCGTATGATAATGTACACACTTTATACGAATTTCCACATATTTCACGAATTTTGCATATTTCAGTGTAACCATCGACGTATTCTACGTCTATAAGTTGACCTTCCATTAGTTAATAACGGGGTGTATTCTTAAAATAACATTTTTCTTGGATATAGGTATATGAACATTCCCCACGCTACACATCCCAATCAAGCAGCAATGTTCGATATTGATGATACTCTCATCGATTCGAGTACTAGTACTAGAATGGAAAATGTGTACGCGTTGTATAAAAGTCTGCAAAATAAGGGGTATAAAATGATCATTATTACTGCCAGACCGGGGTTTTACGAAAATGTTATTTACACACAGGAACAATTGAAATCTCATAACATTTACTACGATGAACTAATCTTTACACCTCCTCCAGGTAAATCTGTCTATAAGAAGAATTCTAGGTACGATTACATCGTTTCCGTCGGTGATATGGATACTGATTTAACCGATTCCGTATATGCGGTTAAGATTTCCAAGTAGAATTACAATTGTGACACGTAATAAATACGGTCATAGGTTCATCCGCTGATCTAGTCTGCATCTCATAGTAAGTAGTCTTCCATCCTTTACACTTTCCACATTTAAACATCCCCTTGTAATCCGGGTCATTCATGATCGTTTTACCCTCTTTTTTCGTGGCCCTCTCTCTATTAATGACCATTTCCTTCGCCATGGGTCCCTCCGGCCACAGACAGTTCGGAGGGGTCTCTACGATCACCGCAGACTTCAGTTCACCTGATACAATACGTCCTTTGAGAGTTGGTGAATTGCGCAGACATTTTTGGATCTCTAAAAATTTTGACTTGTAGCGGTTCATATGCCTATGATTATCAGAAGCGGGTACATCTCCCAGTTCTGTAGATCGTTTGATAGCCCAGTTAAATATAGACTTCTCCAAGTTCACACACTTTGTATCATCTTTAGGAAGTTCGAGAAGTTCCGAAAAACGAGTGACAACAAATTCCCTGGACATTTTACTTATGATATCGAATTAATTAGTAGCGACTTAAGTGCGGCATGGGATTTCTCGCGCAGTCGTTGAATGACTCCGGGGAGCATCGGTTAAAAGGATCAGTGGTCTGACTACGCTGATTAGATTCTTTCGTCACACCCCAGAAGGAATCCAACTCGTGCAGGGAATACTTTTCCGAGCACCATTCAATCAGTAAAACAACTACGATTAGCATGAATAAAGCGAATCTTAAAGAGATTTCCATATATTAATACCAACTATTTTATTCGTATACTTAAATGACGAAGGCTGTATTAATACATGAAGAGTTCGATGATATAGCAGAAATTGATATAGATATAGACCCTGTAAAAAATCAAATATTCAAAGTGTTACAGGGTCCGGCCACCTTCATAGGACAGTGGCCTGAACTGGATGTTGTGATCATGAAATGTGTCAGAGGAGGAGATCC
>CEPW01180643.1_pt1 | contig 13155 bp, 11 predicted proteins | sample 356211 | NCBI WGS metagenome assembly CEPW01 (sample SAMEA2620021, study PRJEB7988) | marine metagenome | biome: marine biome (ENVO:00000447); feature: deep chlorophyll maximum layer (ENVO:xxxxxxxx); material: "saline water (ENVO:00002010), including plankton (ENVO:xxxxxxxx)" | depth 25 m
GTTTTGTTGATATTGAGTTTGAGTTTTTGTAGTAATATCTGATGGATTGTCAGTAGGTGTTGTTGAATTTGAGCAAGAGATAGTTAACGCTAAGGAGAGTACAAATAAATATTTTTTCATATTGATAACTATGTGTAAAATAATTACTCACCAATATACCATAGATTTAATTAATTATTTTAATAAATTAATGCTGATACAAATTAAAAATATTATAATAAATTATGGAAAGTAGAATTAAACATCATAATTTACTAGTATCAAATTTACTAAATAAATTTGTTAAAACAGAAATGTTAAACGGATTAAATATAACTCCTGACCATTTTTGGAAATCTTTAAGTATTATTGTGAATAAATTTACACCTGAAAATAAAAATTTATTGGCAGAAAGAAAAGATATGCAATTTAAAATTGATAAATGGCATAAAGACAATAAACACAACAAATCAGATATTAAGAAATACAAGAAATTTTTAAAAGAAATAGGGTATATAGAAAACGAAGTAGAATCTTTCAAAATCAATACAACTAATATTGATAAAGAAATCGCAAAAATTTCAGGTCCTCAATTAGTTGTACCAATAACAAATGCTAGGTTTTCAATAAATGCCGCAAATGCTAGATGGGGAAGTCTTTACGATTCATTATATGGGACTGATGTTATATCAACAAAAAATAATGCAGATCAAAAAGAGACTTATAATCCAATTCGTGGGGAAAAAGTTATTTCATTTGCAAAAAATTTTCTAAACGAAATATTTCCACTTAAGAATGGAGATTTCACTAAAATTATTTCATTTCAAATAAATAATGGTGTTCTAGATATTAAATTAAATAATAATAATAAAACTTCTTTAAAAAACGGATCTCAATTTATTGGTTACACCGGAAATCCCAATTATCCAACAAGTATTTTATTACTCAACAATGACTTGCATATTGAAATATTGATAGACAAAAAAAGTACTATAGGGAAAACAGATCCAGCTGGAATTAAAGATATCCTAGTTGAATCTGCAATTACTACTATTCAAGATTGCGAAGATTCAGTAGCGGCTGTAGATAGTGATGATAAAGTTTTGGTGTACCGTAATTGGTTAGGATTAATGAAAGGCGATATTGAGGAAACATTCATTAAAAATGAAAAAAAAATTACAAGAAAATTGAAATCAGATCGTATTTACAATGACCCTCGAGGAAAGAATTTTTCTCTGCCTGGTAGAAGCCTTATGTTGAATAGAAACGTAGGACACTTAATGACTAATCCTGTAATTATCGATGATAATGGAGATGAAGTTTTTGAAGGTATTTTAGATGCTATGTTTACTATTACAATAGCTATGCATGATTTAATGAAAAATGGAAAATTCAGAAATTCACTTACAAATAGTATATATATAGTTAAGCCCAAGATGCATGGTTCAAAAGAAGTCCAATTTACATGTGATTTATTCTCAGAAATCGAAAAACATCTAGGACTTAAAACTAACACAGTTAAGATAGGAATAATGGATGAAGAAAGAAGAACAACTTTAAATCTCAAGCAATGTATAAAAATTGCAAAAAATAGAATAATTTTTATAAATACAGGATTTCTTGACCGAACAGGTGATGAAATTCATACAAGCATGGAAGCTGGTGCATTTATACCAAAAAGTAAAATGAAAGAACAAAAATGGATTTCAACATATGAAAATCGAAATGTTGCTATAGGGCTAGAATCTGGTTTTTTGAATAAAGCTCAAATTGGTAAAGGGATGTGGGCTCAACCAGACGAAATGTTAGCTATGTACAAAAGCAAAATAAATCATCCCCATGAAGGTGCAAGTTGTGCTTGGGTACCTTCTCCAACTGCTGCAACTATACATGCAATTCATTATCATCAAATTTCTGTAAAAAACCAACAAACACAAATCTTAAAAGATAATAAAAACATAAATTTTGATGATTTGTTAACTATACCAATTATGAAAAATCCAAAATCACTTAGCACAGACGAGATTCAAAATGAATTAGATAATAATGCTCAAGGAATACTTGGATATGTTGTCAGATGGATAGATCAGGGTATTGGGTGTTCCAAGGTCCCTGACATAAATAATATTGGATTAATGGAAGACAGAGCTACATGCAGAATCTCAAGTCAACATATAAGTAATTGGCTATACCATGGGGTTTGCTCAGAAAATCAAGTGATGGAAACAATGAAAAAAATGGCAAAAATAGTTGATATGCAAAATGAATCATCAGATGGGTATATAAATATGTCACCTAATTATGATGGGGTCGCATTTTCTGCAGCATGCGACTTAGTGTTCAAAGGAAGATATCAGCCAAATGGATACACAGAAAAAATTCTTCATGACAAAAGGCTTGAATTCAAATCAAAATACATATAATTCGTGACTACTTCTTTATGATAATTGCTTGCAGTTTTCTAATAAATTTTGAAGGAAAAATAAATTGATTATTTTCGTTTTTCATATAATCATTCAAAATCTTTGATATGTGTTTTAAATTTTCATTTGTAGGCGTAACAAACATTTGGGAAGTAATTGATTTTAACATTAATTCAAAATCATCAAAAACCGGCAAATCATTTTGTTCAATATTATAAAATTTATATTTAATACCGAGTTCTTTTATTACATCAGTTAGTTCATTCATTCCTGGTAAATTTATTCTTTGTTCTGAGTAAAACAAATTCCAAAGATCAGCCAAATGTGATTGAGGAGATTTGTCATACATTATTATTATTGCAGAATTAATCGTAGAAGAATGAATTTTTGAAATAAATTCACTTATATCTGAAATTCCATAAAGAACATGCGTGGAAAATATGTGATCATATTTATTATTTGGAAAATTTTCCCATTGAGAATGAAAGGTTGTTACATTATTTAAATTTAGATATTTCACGTGGGAATCTGCAGCATTAATCATAGCCAGAGACGAATCAACAATTGTAATAATATGATTTTTTTGTGCCAAAGGAATTGACAATCTACCTGCACCACCTCCTAAATCTAAAACAGAAGATTTAGGTGTCAAATGTGTTTGTAAAAAAGATAAGGTTGGGTCATTGTAATCAGGTAATTCAGGCGGAACAAATCCTTCAACCTTATCTTCCCAGAAATCATCATTTGTATTATTTATAATTTTACTCTCAGATTGTTTGTGATGAGTGGTTACTTTTTGGTTCCAATCTTTTACAAATGACATAAATCTAATCTCAACTCAAATGGTTAACTACAGGTATTCCGTAAATATTTATTGGTAATTCTTCATACCTGGCTTTAAGTTGAAGAGCTAAATATTTCGAATAATGCCTTGCTTGAGCTAAATTTCCTCCATGAAACCAAAGAGAAGTTTGATTGGTTGGCTTCCACATATTTCTTAATTCACCTTCCCATGGGCCAGGATCTTTACGTGTACCAGAACCTAATCCCCAACATTTTCCTACTTTGTCTGCAATTTCCTGAGATATCAATTTAGCGGCCCATTGATTCATTGATCCATAACCTGTTGCAAATACAACTAAATCACAATCAATTTCCTTGCCATTATTTAATAAAATTGATTTTTCTGTAAATTCATCAATTTCAGCGGGGCTTTCTAAATTTATATCGCCATTTATTATAAGTTCTGATCCGCCAACATCAATGTAATAACCCGAACCTCTTCTAAGGTATTTTATAGATAATCCCGATTCATCTTCACCAAAGTCAAATAAAAAGCCACTACTTGCAAGTTTTTGATAAAATTCTTTATCAATATTTTTTAAAAGTTGTACAGATTTCTGTCCATCTAAATGAACTGTTTTATAAGGATTAGAGGCAACAATTAAATCTGCAATATCTACTGTTATTCCTGATTGAACCGCTTGTTCAGAAAAATTCCCTCTTGTTTGAAGATCTAATAAAGTGCTAGATCTTGCAACTGTTGTGGGAGATCTCTGAATCATAGTTACATTTTTTGCCCCTTGTTCCCATAATTCCGCTGCAATATCGTGAGCTGAATTATTTGATCCCACAACTACACAATTTTTATTTTTATAATTAGATCCACTTGTAAAATTACTAGAATGTACATAATCGCCTTTAAACAGATCTGAATTTTTTATATTAGGAATATTGGGCATTCCTGACATTCCTGTTGCAAGTATTAAATGTTTAGTTTTAATCTCAACTTCTTCTCCATTTTTTACTACCAATACTTTCCATTCTTCATTAAGTTCATCAAAAGAAGCATTAATACATTCACTTAAACCCCAATAATTAATTTCCATTATTTTTGCATACATTTCTAACCAATCACCTATTTTGTCTTTTGGAGAGAATATAGGCCAGTGATCAGGGAATTGCATATACGGCATATGATCGTACCAAACAGGATCATGCAAACACAATGAGTGATATCTGTTTCTCCATGTATCTCCAGGAGTTTGATTTTTATCAATTACAATCGTGGGTACATTTAATTGTTTTAATCTTGCAGCCAAAGCTAATCCAGCTTGCCCTCCTCCTATAATCAAGCAATACGGATTTTTATTTTTATTCAAATCATTAATTTCTGATTGTTTTTTTTCAAGCCAATTTTTTCTATTTTTAAAAGCACCAAATTCAGTTCCCAATTCTCTGTTATAACCACTTTTTTCTTCGTATCCCTTTAATTCACTCATTACACTAAGGAATGTAATAGCTTTTCCATTTTCTAATCTTATATGACCCTTGCATTTGGCATGTTTTGTATCAAACGTAAACCAAGCTTCATTTGATTTAGTTTTGACTTTCATGTCAATGATTTGAAAATTTTCAGGATTTATTTCAAGCAAAACACTATCTAACATTGATTTAATTTCTGACTTGGTTTCAAAAGTAATTATATTCCAAGTAAATGAAATCAGATCTCTCCAACTAGTACTATCAGAAAATAAATCTAATATTTTTTCTGTATTTTTTTCACAGATCAATTTTTCAAATTTGTTTAACCAATCTTGGACAGTTTGTATTTCCATAGATATTATTTTAAATTTATTAATACTATAAAACTATATTAAATAATAGTTATAATAAATTATGACAACAAATTATGAAAATTTAAAAAACAAATCAGTCATTATTACAGGTGGAGCTAGCGGACTTGGAGTAGGCATTGCAAAAATTTTAGCAAATCAGGGAGCAATAATTTCATTAATTGATATAGATTACTCAAATCTTAAAAAAACAAAAAATGAAATTGAAAAAACTGCAAATCATATATCCATTTACAAATGTGATGTTACAAATCAAACTCAAGTAAGAAAAACTATAGAATTAATTGAAAAAGAAATGAAACAAATTCATATTCTCGTTAATTCAGCAGGTGTTATAGGATCAACAAACATAAAAAATTCAGATATTTCAAATTTAGAAAATTGGGATACTACTTATTCAATAAACGTAAAAGGGACAGCTATTGTATCTGAGGAAGTTGCAAAAAAAATGATAAAAAACAATTATGGAAAAATTATTAATATTTCATCTCATGGGGGTAAATATCCCAATCCAGGAAATCCTGCATATTCTGCTTCAAAAGCTGCTGTGATTAATTTAACACAATCCTATGCAGCAAAATGGGCAAAAAACAATATAAATGTAAATGTTATTTGCCCAGGAAGTATTTGGACACCTATGTGGGAACAAAATGCATTAAATACAATAAAAAATGACAAAACTAAAAGTCACTTATCTCCAAGAGAATTTTTCCTGCAATTTATATCTGAAAACTGCCCTCTTCAAAGAGAACAAACAGCAGAAGATATAGGTAACGGAGTAGCATTTTTTGCATCTGATAATTCTTTGAATATCACAGGACAATCACTAAATATTAACGGAGGAACAATAATGGATTAAATTTCCATTATCTAATCTCTATTATTTCTTATAATATCTCTTTTTAGAATGAAACTTTCTTTTGTTTCTTTTTTTTCTACCAAATTGGTTTAAATCATCCATTTTATCATCCAAAGAATATTTAGAATGAGAAATAGTAAGGGTTGTGCCAATCAATTTTTCGATTTTTTTAATACTAGATCTTTGAGGAGGTAAAACAAAAGATATTGCTTTCCCATCTTTGCCTGCTCTTCCTGTCCTTCCAACTCTGTGAACATAATCATCTAATTGATCTGGCAAATCAAAATTAACTACAAGGCCAATATTGGCAACATCAATACCTCGCGATGCAATATCTGTAGCTACTAATATTCTAAATTTCCAATCTGCAAATCCTTTTAATGCTGTTTTTCTCTGAGCTTGTGTTCTATTAGAGTGAATTTCAGCTGCTGTATGACCCATATTTCTTATATCTTTTGCAAGTTTTTTTGCACCATATTTAGTCCTGGTAAATACTAATACAGAATCATTATTGTACTGTTCTAATATTGATCTTAGTAATTGCACTCTATTGTTTTTAGCAATAAAAAAAACTTCATGATCTAATTTCTCAGGGGTTGTTCCTTGTGGAGAAATTTCTATTTTTACAGAATTGGAAATAAATTTGTTAATTAAGATAGAAATAGATTTTGGCATAGTGGCAGAAAACAAAAGTTTTTGTTTCACAGATTTAGATCTTTCTAATATTTTTGTTATTTCAGGTAAAAATCCTTCGTCTAACATTCTATCAGCTTCATCTAATGTTAAAATCGAAACTTGATTTAAATCAAATTCCCTTTGATTAACTAAATCAAGCAATCTTCCAGGAGTTGCAATAACGATATGTGGATTTTTTTTTAAATTTATTACTTGTTTTTTTTGGGATACCCCACCAATGATAATAGTGCATTTCAAACCCCATGATTTGCCTGCTTGTTTTAACGAATCTCCAACCTGAGTTGCTAACTCTCTTGTTGGGACTACAACAAGCCCTCTTCCATTATTTTTCATAATATTTTCAATCATAGGCAACCCATAAGCTAAGGTTTTCCCTGTACCTGTTTGAGCTATTCCGATGATATTTTCACCATCAAGAGCTTTAGGTATAACTTTTTTTTGTATCGGAGTAGGATAAATGAAATCTAAATAGTTCAAACTAGTAATAGTTTTTTTATTTATACCTAATTTGGTAAAATTGTTAACTTTCTTAGTGGAGTGCAACATAATTTAACGACCTAAATGCTCTAAAGTCATTAATTGACACGAAGAGTTTAAAAATAAATGAATTATAATTAAAGTATAAAAACCAATTAAATTATATGCACTTGAAGGTCTTGATATAATTATTAAATAATTCAAAAAAATTATTATGAGTAAAGTAAAAATTTTAGATGGTGGTACTGGAGCTGAAATAAGAAGAAGAGGTTACGAAGTTCCTTATCATGTAGATTCAATATGGTCAGCTCAATCTTTGATTGATAACCCCGAAGTAGTAGAACAAATTCATTACGATTATATACATTCTGGTGCAAGGTATATAACTATAAATAATTATGCACTTACACAGCCAATTTTATCCAGAGCCAAAATTGAAAACAGATTGATTGAACTTACATCTTTAGCAATTGATTTAGCAATAAGTGCAAAAAAAAGATCAAATAAAGATGTGAAAATAATAGGATCACTTCCTCCTTTAGAAACAAGTTACATGTCCGATTTGGTAATTAATGAAAAAGATATGCTTGATAATTATAGAGTGATTGCTGGTGTTCTTAAAAATAAAGTAGACATAATACTATGTGAAACAATGTCTAGTAGTATTGAAGCAAATACTGCTGTAAAAGCTGGTTTAGAAACCAATTTAGAAACATGGGTAAGTTGGACATTGCAAGGAAGTAGATCTAATACTTTGCCAAGTGGTGAAACTATAGAGCAAGCTTTTAATAAAATTAAAAATTTAGAACCTGATGCTTATCTACTGAATTGTTGTGGAGCAAATTTCATTACTGATGGTATGAAAATACTAAAAACCCTGACTGATAAACCTATTGGCGGATATGCAAATTCATCGAAAGTTGTATCAACAAATAATACAAATTCAGTTGATAAAGATCCAATGAACTCGCAAAGAGCTAATAGCACTAGTATTAATGAGTGGGAATATGCTGATGAAGCTTATAAGTGGATGGAAAATGGAGCAACAATTATTGGTGGTTGTTGTGGTACAACTCCAAATCATATAAAAGAATTAAATAAAAAGACTCAAGATTTCTTAACTTAATGAAGCAAATTTATTTCTAATACTAAGTTTTTTATCATTTATAATCATATCGCTATCGCCCATACGTTTTAGATGATCAACAAATTCAACAATTCTAGCTTCAGTAGAATCTGGTTTTAAATTAGATTTATCTTGAGTTTTGGTTTTAATCACATCAGATCCCCATAAACTTCTTTGTCCTGAGTTTTCACATGATTCAAATGTTTTACTCAAAAAAGAATTAAATATCTGACTTGACTTATTAGAGTCATAATCTTCATTTTGGTAACTGAATTTAATTTCAATCTCATGTACTTGGGGAGTATTCATTTTACTAATATATAAAGATGGTGCATTTGAACGAGAAAAATCGATATTTGTTTCAGGAATTTCTTTACCTAAAGAACGTAATGCAACTTGCAAATTTCTCAAAAAAGAGGAAAAAGTTGACACCGAAATCAAATCAGATAAAAAGTTAAATTTTATTGTATTATTTTGATCTGTAATCATTTAATTAAAATTCTTTGATTATCTACTCTTCTAGTAATATTATCAGAATCTAATTTTTCAAGAAAAGCTACAGTTAATTTTCTAGAAGTATTTAATAATTTTTTTGTTGTTTGTATATCAAGTTTGTCATTATGATTAAAATGTTTCAATATAATTTCTTTAGATTTTTCAAACCATTGACGATTAACATAAACTGTACGAGATAAATTTATAATGTATAAATTCTTAATTAGAAAAGCCAACGTTTCTCTGTCATACAAATTTTGTTCAATAATTATATCTTTTGAATTTTGGATATGATCTATTACAAGCTTGATTTCATTTGGTAAAATATTTTGCTCTTCTTCAGAAATCATTAAAATATCATTGTGTTTTTCTATATATTTTGTTTGTAACAAATTTTCAATTAACAAATCAGACGTCCTGATGTCTAGTTGAGGATAGAGTTTTTGACTAACTTCATTTTTATTCATACCTGATCTGAGTGGATATTTTAATTTATGATCTTTTAATATTTGCATTAATGATTTCAATTTTTGTTTATGCCAATTTTTATCAAGCAATTTATAATCTGAATTGCCATGCTTGATAATAATCAGTTTGTCTTTTATGGAATTAATTATTTTTTTTAAACAAACATTATTTAAACTTAAATAATTTTTTAAAGTATTCAAATCTAAAATATTTTTTATCATTAATAATTGTATAATTGAATCCTCAATTCTATTTTCAGACATATATTCTAGATATTGAAAATATGTTTCGGATTTAAACAAATTGACAGATTGTCCAGGCGACAATATTTTTCCTCCTGCTATTGTAGTTCCTGAGGAACGCAATATAAGACGATCTAGTATTCTGTAATGAATTTTGTCATGAAATTTTATTAATACATAAATTTCATCCGGATTTTTTAATACTTTAGACTTATAAAATATCAATCTGCCTTTTGTCTGGCTGGACCCAATATAAACTTCAACAACTGAATTATGTTTTAAACTTTTAGTGTATGAATCTACTAATTTAATTTTTGCAATAACAGATTTTTCTAATACATTTTTATCGGTATTAGTTAATATAGAACCTCTGCTAATATCAGAATGATTCACATTAGAAAGATTTATAGCTAAACGTACTTTTGATTTAGCTATATCAATTGAATTTTCATAAGATTCCATTGACCTTATTTTAGATTTATATAAACCATCAATGTAAATATCTTGATTCAGTTTAAAATATCCATTAATCAAAGTTCCAGTAACAATTGTGCCATGACCTTTTTTATGGAATACACGGTCTACATACATTCTTGAATAATCATTCTGATCTTCAGGTGATAAAGTTGCCAATTCTTTATTAATTAACTTTCTTAATTTCTCTATATCATCTAAATCATGTGAGTTAACACAAATAATACTTGCATCATCGAATCCATTTCTTTTTATTAATGATTGAGATTCTTTAATATGTTTATCTAATATTTCTTTTGAAACTAAATCTTTTTTTGTTAAAACAACAAGAATTTTTTTAATATTTGATATTCTCAGTATTTCAAGATGTTCTATAGTTTGTTCCTTAACAGATTCTGAAGCTGAGATAACAAGTAATGCCATATCAATTCCAAATACTCCTTTAATCATATTATCAACTAATTCTTCATGACCTGGAACATCAATGATTCCAATAGTATTATTGGAATCATTGAACCATGCAAACCCAAGTTCAATTGTCATTTTTCTTTTCTTCTCTTCTATTAATCTATCAGGATCAATATTAGTTAAATTTTTAATCAAAGTAGATTTACCATGATCAACATGTCCTGCTGTACCGATTACATACATTACATTTTCTCCGGATATAAAATTTCTCTAAACACTTCATTACTTAACAATTTACCTTTGTTTGTAAATCTGAAAATATTCTCGTTCAATTCTAATATTCCTAAATTTATAAAATCTTCAAATTTTGGTGTTAAATAAGAATCTAGAGATTTCATAAATTCTTTTTGAAATTCTGAATAACTTAATCCTTCATTTTTTCTCAATGAAAAAATCATGTATTCCCGAATTTGAGTATCAATATCTATTTTTTCTGAATCTAAAATAAAATCATTATTTTTTAAAATATCAAAAAATGAAATCGAACTTGGATTTGATTTAATATCATCTATTTTGGCAATGTATTTTTTTGGTGATTTTTCGTTGTGAAATCTGTAATTATTAATATAAGAATGAGCTCCAGGTCCTATACCTAAAAATTTGTTATTATCCCAATAATTCAAATTATGAATGCTTTCATAATTTGGCTTTGCCCAATTAGATATTTCATAATTAAAATAATCATTTTCTTCTAAAATATCATATAGTTGATAGAAAATTTTCATATATTCATCTTCATTTAATTCATTAATCTTTCGCTCTCTAACGTATTTTTCAAAAGGTGTGTTTGGCTCAATCGTAAATGAATAAGCTGAAAAATGAGTAGGATTAAACTTTAATAATTCATTAACTGTATCTTTAATATCTAAATAAGATTGCCTGGGGATTCCGTACATTATATCTACACTAAAATTATTGATGTTGTTCTTTAATAAATTATTGATGCCTTTTAAAGCTTGTTCTCTATTATGATTTCTTCCAATAAATTTCAAAATTTTGTTATTTAGACTTTGTATTCCTACGCTATATCTATTAATTCCTGCACTCTTATAATCAGAAATTTTCGTGTCTAATAAATCAATTGGATTGCATTCTATAGTTATTTCAATATTTTCATTGAATTCAAAATGTTTTTTCAAATCAGTCACTATTTCATATATGTAAATAGAATCTATCCACGATGGCGTACCTCCTCCAAAATAAATTGATTTAATTTTCATTGAAGGGAATTTAACAGACCAAAAATGTATTTCTGATTTGATTGCTGCAATCAAAGATTCTGTAAGATTGTCAATTTTCGAATAGGCATTAAAATCACAATATGGGCACTTAATTTCACAAAAAGGGATGTGAACATAGATACTTTCAAATTCTGAAAAATTATTTTGAATCTTTTTGTTTGTCAGATTTTTTGTTGTCATCCTCACGAAATTTTCCATCTATAACATCAGCTTGATCTTTTTTATGTTCATTGACAATTTTTTTTGGGGCTAATCTTAATAAAACCATTAATCCTATTGCTATAGCAACTATATCGTCAATTCGTCCTGCAAATGGGATTAAATCTGGCAGAAAGTCGACAGGAGAAATAGTATAGATTAACGCAAGAGGTAAAGCCATTCTTATAAAAAATGGAACTCTTTTATCAGTAATCAATTTCCAAATTAAATTTATTGAATTAATCAATCTAAATAAAAACATATAGATTTCTCCTTATAAATAGTATACATTAATTTTACTTGGAGAGCTTATAATGAACTTGCTGATTTTTGGTGAAAATCTTTACGATAAAAGCATTTATAGAAAACAATTATTATCTGAAAAAAACGAATTAGATTATTCTTTGTATTTTCTAGAAGATATTGATTATCAAAAATTATCAAATGAAATCGGATCATTTGATATGTTTCAAAAAGAAAAAAATATTGTTATAAGAACTTTAGATAAAATCAAAAGTTCAGAAGAGACTAAAAAACTTGATCAATTAATTGCTTCATACAATAATCCAAAAAATAATATTATTGTAGATATAGATGGAAATCCAAGTAAATCATTTCAAAAAACATACATATTTAAACAATTTGAAATTAAAAAATTTGACAACCCAATAAATCCCAATGAAGAAATATCATGGATTCAAAAAATTGCAAATAATCATAATTTGAATTTGGAATATACAGCAGCAAAATATATGTCTGAAATTAATGATTTTGATAGTCTTAGCCTTAGTAATGAGATTTTCAAACTTTCACTTTTATCAGACAAAAAATCAAATATAAACATTGATGATGTAAAAAAACATACAAGCAGTAATTCCCACCAATTTAAAATTTTCAACCTTGTAGATGATTTGATTATGCAAAATGAACATCGTTTGTATTTTCAAATTAGAAATTTTATTTCTTCAGGATCCGGATTCCCTTATTTAGTTTCAATGATAACAAGGCAATTAAAAATTCTTGCAGCTATTAAAAGTGGATTGGATAATGGCCAAACAATTAATAAAATTAATCAAAGACTCAAATTGCCGTCTTTCGTGTTAAATAAATCCATAACAATGTCAAAACAAATAAGTATTGAAAGAATCAAAAATCTTAGTACTATATTACTAGAAGAAGATTTAAGGTTTAAAACAGAGTCAATTAATGATGAAAATATTATTTATTCACTAACTTCTAAATTCACAAAAACAATATAAAGGCGGAAAAATGCAATTATCAAAATACCCAAGAGTCAAACTGATTCACTCACCTACACCATTAGAGTATTTAGAGAACTTAACTCAACATTTGGATGGGCCGGATATATATAT
>CEPW01172016.1_pt1 | contig 13124 bp, 8 predicted proteins | sample 356211 | NCBI WGS metagenome assembly CEPW01 (sample SAMEA2620021, study PRJEB7988) | marine metagenome | biome: marine biome (ENVO:00000447); feature: deep chlorophyll maximum layer (ENVO:xxxxxxxx); material: "saline water (ENVO:00002010), including plankton (ENVO:xxxxxxxx)" | depth 25 m
CGAGCTTTTCCAGGAAGACGCGGTACGTGAGCTGAGGAGAGGCGCCGACGAATGCGCCGCCAATGAAGTGACACACGCACGTTGCTTCCGTTGTCGTCGTTGCCGACCGCGACGACGATATATCCCCGGAGATGTCGTCGTCTTTTACATCTCTTTCGTCGTCTTCGTCGTCCTCAACACTTTTGCCTTCTTTCATCAATTCTGCGCCATCGTCTTTCGTCGGATCAAACACCCACGAATCGTCTACTTTACGCCACCCTCGAGATTCCGCGCCTCTCGTCGCTTCCGCGAGAACTTCCAGAGATCGCTCCAAGTCTCGGAACGCCTCAGGGGCGTTCGTCGCGTTCGTCGCGCTCCAAGCGGTCGACGACGACGACGACGACGATGACGTCCTCAATGTCGTTGGCGCGCGGTGTCGTCGTCCTCTCCTTCCCGACTTTGAGAAGGACGACGACGACGACGACGACGACGACGACCCGCGGAGAAAAGAAAGGGGCTTCGAGGAGACGCCAGCCACGAGACGAGAGAACATTTTTGGTGGTGTCTCGCGCGTGACAAAGTGAGACGGATTTTCCTTAATAATAATGGAGACTTTCGAGAGATCGAGAGAGAACAAATTAGTAGTACCTACGTACTCCGCGCGCGCGTGTGTGAAGAGATAATAAAAGCTACGTGTGCGTAGTGAGGCGGCGTGCTTTCGCGCGAACGAACGCAATCCTCCCTTTCGGTCGATGTACAACACCACTATATCCAGCTAAAAAAATATACGTGCGTCGCGCGTGTGCTCTAAGTTCACCGCGTCTCTCTCTCTCGCCACCCTTCAACTACCAAGTGTTTTTTTTCCTAGTCTCTCTCTCAACGTTTTACGGCTGCGTATATCGCATATTTTATTTACTTCAACGGAATAAACTTATCGCCGCCAATCCCAGCTCTGCCGTGCGAAATCGGCTTGTACGTGATCGCATACTCCGCTAAATAAGTGCCCACCATCTCCGGCTTGATTTCAACCGTGTTGAACACTTTCCCGTTATACACGCCGACGATGGCGCCAATCATCTCCGGCACTATGATCATGTTTCTCAAGTGCGTTCTGATCGTTTCTGGCTTGTCCATCCCTTGAACCTCTCTCTTCGCTTTGCGGAGCTTCTTCACCAGCGCCAACGGTTTGCGGCCGAGACCTCTGCGGAATCGACGTCTTTGGCGCGCGCAAAACAGGTCGACCAATTTGTCGGTTTTCAATTCGAGGAGTTGTTCGAGGTCGACGCCACGGTAGGAGAACTTTTTGAACGCTTTTTTCGTCTTTTTCGACGGGTCGGTGACCAAGGCGTCTTCTTCGGACGTGTCTTTCGGCTGTTATTGTTGTTGTAATCGATCGCGAGGGCGAACAGAGAGAGAGAGAGAGAAAGAGACGTGGCGGTGAGTCTTTTGCATCAATCCATCGCGGTGGTGTGTTGGTAGCCCCAAAAACGGAGAGACAGAAGCACTTTTGTACACATCGCGCGCATCGAAAACGCGCTCAAAAGAGCTCGCGCGACCATCCATCCGTCCCTCCCACCCGCGCGTCCGGTCCTTTTTCGCGCGTTCCGTTCGAAACCGCCGTCTCTTCGCTCTCTATCGCGTCCAAAAAGCGACGAGAGACGCGCGCGAGCGCGCACTCTCCACCAAAACTCTCGCTTCACATCGCAGTCGTTTTTAGAGCGCATTTTCCAAAGAGGAACCTAAAAAAAAAGACGCGCGAAATCTGCCCCCCGACGCGTCGACGCGACCTTCATTTTCATCATTCGAGGACGACGGCGTTTCGGAGAGCGCGCACAAAAGCGAAGAACGGAAAGAGAGAGAAAAAGGGTGCTCGTGTAAAAGCGTACCATGGTGACACAAAGAGTTCAATGTCGAGATGCAACAAAGAGTGACGCACCGAAGGAAGGAAGGACCTTTTTAAGTGGTTTCCCTTTTGTCTCACGTTTTAGGGTTTAGGGTTTAAGGTATCCAATTGGACATTTTTTGGGTGCTTCTTTATCGTCGCGAGACTTTCGCTTGGTGGCCCCTTTTGCCTGTCGCGCTCGCGCGAGCGGGACGGACCAAAAAGCGACCACCACAACCAACGGAAGAAGAAGAAGAAGAAGAAGAAGAAGAAGAAACACTTTTATTACTATACTAAAGCCAACCGTTTTAGTAGTAGTGGTATTATTTTTTGTGTTTGTGTGTGTGTGTGCGTGTCGACGAGATGGAGGAGACGAATGCAAAATGTAACGCGATGCCAACGAAACAAAAGGAAGAAGAGAGATGGGAGGATTTGGAACCGCTGTTGCGGTCGTGCGCGTCCGCGATGCGGTCGGGGGAACTGATGCACCAGAAATCGTTCGGACTGTTCGAAGCGATGTCGGCGGTGGAAATTATGGACCCGAAGATGGACGCGGGGTGCGGAGGGAGCCGTGGGGGCGGCGTTCGGGATGACAAGACGACGACGACGACGACGACGACGACGAAGAGACCGATGATGGTCCCAGACGTCGCGGCGCTCGCGCCGGAGGAAATGAAGACAATCGCGGACATGGTAGTCGCGAGAGAAAACTCTTGGCACGTGGGTAATGCGCTGCCACCGACGGTGTTCTCGTGCTTGTATTTGAAAGAGGATGAATTGAGGAAGTTGTCCGCGTTTGCGTCGTCGTCGGCGTCCTCGTGGCCGACGAAGGCGTTTGAGACGCTGATGACGACCACGTTACCATTCGTCGGGTTAATCAAGAAGATGGTAGAAATAGGTGACGTTTTCGAAGAAGAAGATTTCAATCCGCACGATTACGGCTTGAAAGTGCCTTCGCCAGAGTGGATGCAAAGGAAGGAGAGCAACGCGACAAACGTAGCGACGGATGTTTTGGAGGAAGATGCATGCGCGGTGAAGTATGAAGAAGTGTTGAAGCAAGGGAAGGATACATTTGAGGACTCTGAGTTGTATCGGAGATTGGTTTTAAGGTTCGCGCTGTATCGCGCGTTCAAACGCATCGCCGACGTTCCAACAGAGGAAAACGGGAAGAAGATTAAGAAAGATTTCAAGGAGGCGAGAGCGACGGCGAAACGCATTCTCGAAGAGGAGGATTTGGGTAATAGTACCTATAGTGGTAGTAATAGTAATAACAGTGACGGTGATGATGGAACTAAAGACCAAGTAGAAGGAGAACACGATGACGACAACGATGACGAACACCCGGTATTTGACGCTTCGGCGTTCGCGCACGCGCTTGGCAACTCGCCGCCTCGAGTTGTTGAGTTGTTCACCGTGAAACAGTCGTACGAGTACTACTTGAAGCTATTGGATGAGTTAGAAGTGATCGTCGAACGTTTATACGATTCAGTGGCAACAACAATGACACACTTGGAATTATCTTCGGACGATTTCTTTCGCAAATGTCGCGATATTACCGATCGAGATTTTTTGGCGTTATCGCGAAGCGTCGCGGCGTACGTCTCCACCGTAGGCGGCTCGACGGATTCTCACTTAAGCATCGCCTCGGTGGACTTGTGCCTGCGCTCTGTTTATGCACAATTCCCAGATAAAGCGAAATTAAACGATTCTACGCAGCAGCTGAGCGCGTTTAAAAGGGAACCGTTCGAATACGTATCGAGTGAAATAAAAAAAGGTAATTACAACGCCGTCACGATGACGTGCGAAGAAACTGGCAGGCAAACAGACGGCGATCCGATGGAAATCTTAGCAACGTTTAAGGATGAATGTCAGCGAACGTGTTCGTTCCTTGCGCGCGCATATTTTGCGGCTCCAGCTCGAAGGCGAAGAAAACTTCACCGATGTCTCGACGAGCTTTCTCATTTGCAAGTTTCGTGCTCGCACATGGACGCTCTCGGCGTCGCTTCTTTGTTTTTAAACCAAAATATAAACGAAGGAAACGATATCGACGCGGTTAAAACGCACGAATTTTGTGCCAGAGCCTTCCAGCTTTGGGCCTCGCGCGTTGTCGCCAACGCGCAGTTTGACATCTTAAAAGTTGGTTTCCAATGCGAGTTGTATAAAAACTACGAGTTGGCGTCTGTGTATTGGTACATGGACAATTTATTATTACACGTGCTCAACACCGACCGATACATCGCCGACGCCTTCAACAACAACGCTGAAGAAGTTACCGAACAGTCTAAAGACACCTACCGCGAAGCGCAGATATTTCGATCGCGAAGTAACGCCGCGCAGTGCGTTCTCGCCGCGCTCGAAAAACTCGGGCTCATCAAAATGCCCAAACATACTTTCACACTCGCGACCGCGGAAGCGCGTTTCTTCCAACGCTTCGCGCATTTCCAAGCTAACGTAGACCCGGTGCCTTTATTTTGGGACGACTACGAGATGCACGTTCGAGACCACGAGAAATACCCGGCGGGAATCTTACTTCGTCTGGCGCACGGTCACCTCCAACCGGTGATTGAATACTTATCGGACCAAATCGAAAGTTTGCAGAAGAACGGTGACAGCGCCGACGCTTTGCGCGCGAAACGCATCGCCTCCTTGAGCTTTGCAAAAGCAAAATGCGCGAGACTTTCGGCCACGTGTAAGCTCCTCAGCGCGCTTCCCGAAGATGGTTTGCGAGCGATGTGGACCGTAGACGTCGTCCAACCGTTCTCTTCTTCTTCTCCTTCTCCTTCTTGTTCTTCTCTGCCGTCGTCAAAGAACGAGGAAAAAGACGACGTCTTCTTCGCTTTATCCGCCTCGCGCGCGAAATAGCCACCAATAGTTTTATAGCAGCGCATAGCAGAGCACGCGGGAGATTGTTATATGCACATGACATCACAAATAGAAGACGCGCGAGCACCACGAAACAGTCAAATATCTAAAAAACACTTCGCTATTCCTCTCATAAATTTTGTAACACGCGCGCTGACGCTCTGGAGAGAGAGATACCGCGTCGCCGAAAACACCAGAGCGACACGCAGAGCGACAGACGAGCGACGCAGCGATGACGTCTTCCCCGTCTTCTTCTCCTTCCTCCTCTTTCGTCCCTCAAATCCGCGCTTCGCTCCGTCGTCTCACGAGTGCCTCCTCTTCTGCCGCCACCAAAATCGACGCCGTCGAATCGATGCTCAACCTCCGGGGGCCCGTGCATCGCGCGTCTGATGAAACTCCCGAAGAAGAAGAAAACGAGAGAGGGGAAGAAAATATCGATAACTCTCCCATCCCGTGGGCCATAGATATCGTTCGAGCGAACGCGGTGTTGCCTTTGCTTCGAATAATTCAGTCTGTTCCGAGAAACGTGGAGACGTTCGAACCGATCGAAGACGATGGACAGGTCAATGACGAGACCTTAAAATTAGCAGATAGCGCGCTTATCCTCCTCGCTGAACTTGCAAATGTCGGGCAAATCTTACTCGAAGGCGTCGGGTTTGAAGTGATAAGAGACGAGGAAACTGGGTCGTGCGCGTACGTGAACGTCGAGTCTGGGATGCGGACGAACGAGTTGCCGAGATTGGCGATGGATACAGATGAGGATTGGCCGTTGGACGTGGTGTGCGAATGCGTGAGTTTGTTGGCGCCGAGCGGGGTGGACGAGAAGAGAGGAGAGGTTTTGTGGCAGGTGAAGGTGGTGGATTTTAAGTTAGGCGAGGAGGATAGGCAAGAGGAGGATTTAGCGGTGGTGGATGTAGCGTTGGAGGAGGAAGAAGGAGGAACAGAGGAGGATATTCGGGCTCGCGACGTCGCCAGGGCTTTAATTCGAGGTAGTTGGAGAGGTTCGAACGGTAAGGTGGAAGGTGAGGTTAACCCAGAGGAGGTTTTGGGGTGCGCGTTGGATGCATGGAAAGATGCGATGTTTGCGTCGGCCGTACATTTGGCCAGAGAAAGGAAACTGACATCTCAGTCTTCTTCTGCCTCTTCTACTTCGTCGTCTTTGTCGACGACTGTTTTGATTTTTGGTTTGCGCGACGGGTCGTTACCGGCGTTCCTTGCACGACGGTATCCTTCAAGCGAGTTAGAGTGCGTGGTTGTAGAGAACGACAAGCGTGTGGTGGAGTTTGCGGAAAAACATTTCAAGTTTTCCTCAAAGCGGTCTGGTGTGGAAGTTAAAATGCTTCTCCCGATGAATGAATACTCGTCAGACGCGGAGACTCGAGATTTTAAGTGCGACGTTGTTCTCGTGAGCGACGGAGCGCAGTATCCTGTTGAAAAGTACGTAAACTTAGAAGGCTTGACATTACCAGTTGTGGCTGTTGCGAATGCAAAGACGCTACCGCACGTGAACGTTCTCGAACCGACGTGGGAAGGGCCAAACATTGTACGGTGTATCGATCCTCAGATTGAAGCGAGTGCAGAAGAAGAAGAAGAAGAAGAAGAAGAAAAACAGGGAAAAGACGCATCGCATGCAGCAAAAAGACGTAAACAAAATAGACCAGAGAAAGAAGAGGAGAACAAAAACACCGCGGTAGTCGATGCTTTTTTCAGGCGACACGCCGTTAAAAGTACGGACGTGTTGCTTTTCAATTGCGGTTCCGAACCGCTCTTACGCGCGAGGAATACAAAATTTAGGAAATTACCATTCATCATAGATAGCGTAGACGAGGTTCAAAGGACTAGGAACGGACATAGTAATATTAGCGGTACTAAGGAAAAGATGGAGAGCTTTACCGTTGCCTTTGCGGAGAACGAAGATGATGCTAAAAATGTGCAGCAACACAGCGTATCCTACGCAAAGAAGAATCTGGACACTTCGAATGCTGCGTTTAGTCTCTTTGGTGGTGATGATGACATCGAAAAACAAGGGAAAGAAAAAGAAGAAGAAGAAGAAGATATAGCTGCACGGTGGGAACGCTTGGCGGAGTCGCCGGCTCAATGTTCGACGTATTTCACTCCCGAGCGCATCGTCGCGGTGCAAGATAAAGTCAAATCTTTGCACGATTGGAGCCGATTTCAAAAGGACGTGTTTTCGATGGGGTACGTGTCGCCGAAGAATTCGGCAAATGTTATGTTACATGAAGAAGAGGAGAAAGAGTTATTGACAAAATTCAGCCGCGTAGTAGCAACGTTGAAACAGAAAGGATACCCGGCGACGCTCGCTTTTGTTACCGATGTCGCCTGGGAGATTGTCTTGAAACTGTGGACCATCGCGGAAGAGGTGTGCGATCACGAAGAAGTTGTCTTGGAACCATCGTTTGCGGCATACGCGTTGGAAAAGCCATCGACCCGAGGAAAACAAAAGAATGAAAATGGAAACAAGAAATACGTCGGGCAGAATTTCGGACAACCGCACCGCGACTACGCGCGCACCGACGATGCGCTTTCACTTTGGCTTCCAATCAATGACGTCGACGTAGAAAACGGGTGCATCTATGTCCTTCCAAAAGAGCACGATCACGAGCGAAATACTTCGAGGGGCGGCGGCGGCGGACATGCATCGAAACCGGACTTCCCACTAGAAAAGGCCGTCGCTTTGGCTCCGGTAGAAGGCGGTCGAGTTCTGGGATGGTCCGGCGACGTCGTGCATTGGGGAACGTCCTGTCAAGTCTCCAGCGTCTTACCACCGAGACAATCAATCGGCGTCGCTTTTCGGAGAAAGAAAGCGAACAAAGTAACCGGAACTGTAGGCAAAATGTCATCTATGACGAAATCGGAAGCGTTTTCTTTGGATGTCGCGGGACGATTGAAGGCGATTACCGTCGCGCTTGGCGCGTTTGAACATTGGTATGGAAGCACAGATTCCATCAAGGCTAAAATAAACTAACTCCTATGTGTAACTACTACATATATATTTATCTAATAACTTCCACTAAACATCAAACCTTGGCGCTTCCTCGAGATAACTCGATCCTTCCTCTCGCAGCGTTTGCAAAACTTCAAACACAAACGCCGTCAACGCCGCACTCCTCGCCGCTCTTTTCGTTTGCTCTCTCGTTTTCATCTCGTCGTCTTTTTCCTTCGGAGGCCCATTTTCCATCTTATCTCTCACTAACTCCACCAATCTCCCGAACCGTTTCGGATCGTCGACGGCAAACTGTTTCTTCGCGCTCACTTCCGGCGCGAACGTCCCGTGCGCCTCTTTCTGCTTCTTCGCTCGTTCCGTCTCCCCGTTCGCATCGTATTCTGCTCTCGAGTAAAACTTCTCCGTCGCTCGCTCCCAAATCTCCATTCGGCCTCTTTCTGTCATCGAGGCGAACATATCGGAATACGTTTGTAATTGACTATCGTCCGAGAAAACCGAAAATTCGTGTTCTATGTCCTCGTACGCCGCCTCGTACCTCCCACGCAACATCTCTCGCGCTTTTTCGAGCTCTTTCATCTCTCCAGGAGATGAAGGTGTTTCTCCTCCTCGCCACCGATGCTTCGGAGACGTGTTCTTCAACGCGACAGACGCGATCGAGACGCCCAAGAAAATACCGACGAGGATCAGAGCCAATTTCAAGACGTTTCCAATGGCGTTCAAATCTTTCTGTTTCCGCGCTTTCGACGAGGAAGACGAGAACCTCTTCGACACGCGAATGGCGCCATCGCTGTCGCCTCCCGCTGCATCGTCGCGATTGGCACCACTCGTCGCAGAAAGGCCTTTCTTCTTCCTGCGAGAGACGGCTGAAGGAGTTTTTTTCATTTTTCTTCTGAGGCATTTTTTTAGAAAGAGATTGCCTCGAAAAAGTTTCCGCGCGGGCGAAACGAGATACGATGCCTCCCTTCCACGCGCATCATCGTTGTCTAACTGTTTCATCCTTTCTTTCGCCATTAATGATGCTCCTTCCCTTCGCGATGGTTCGGGTCGTTGTGCAAAGCGTGCTTCGCCGACGAGACGAAGACGTATACGTGGACGAACGTAAACAAGATCACGAAGAGACCGCGAACGGAAGGCGAGTCTCGGAGAAGGCGGAGGACGAGAGAGAGGAACGCGTCGAACTTTTGACGAGGCGTTCTGCGATCGGAGATGTTGTTTTTCTTGAGCGCGTCTTCGTCGTCGATGGTGTCTTCGATTTGGGAGCGTCGGCGAGCGCCCGCTTCTCCCAATCCAGTAGCGTTGCGTCGTCGTTGCGTTCCTTTTTCACCTCTCTCACCTCCTGCTCCTGCTCCTCCTACTCCCGTTGGATGGACGTTAAATTCGTCTAAAACGCTCACGTGGTGCAAAGCAGCGTTGCTTTCACTTTTATATCTCTCCAATTCTGTCTCCGCGTCGGCTTTTTGCGATTCCAACCCTGCTAACTTCATCCGTCGAAACTGTAGCTGTTCGTCGAGCGATCGAAGCCGACGTTGCATTTCCGCGCGATAATCGTCCGAGTTTTTGCGGTACCGCGCATTGTTATGATTTTGTTCGTACACTTGTTCGTCTAAGAGTTTAATCTCGCGTTTCGCCTCCTCGATGAGGCGTTTGAGTTGATGTCGTTTCTCTCTGCTATCGGCATTTTCTTCTTCGGTGGCGGCAGACACAGATGACTTGCGACTTCTTTCCACTCTCAACCGCTCCTCCGCCTCCACGATTCTCCTTTCAATCTCCTCCAACTCCTTCTCTACGCTTTCCTTCTCTCTCTTCGCCTTGTCGCTCTCCTTCCTCCTCTCTTCTTTAGCCAATTGGCACTCCCTCATCGTCTTCTCGCATTCTCCTTGGTCGTTCTTCATCGCCATGGCCCTCTCATCTTCGAACCTTTCCAACTCCAGTCTTGCATTTCTCTCTCGTTCCAACAACCTTTCCAGCCTCATCGTTTCCTGGACCTCGTGTTGCTTCGCTTCCATTTTTTTCTTCGCCTCTGCTTCCTCTCGAACCTTTCTTTCGTTCGCGCGAGTTTGAAGCGCATCGACATCCGCTTCGAGAGCCCGCAAAGCCGGCAAGAGAAGCTCCGTTTGACGAGCGAGCGTCTGTTTTCTGTTCTCTTCTGTCTCGTTTTCGTTTCTCGTTTTCGTTTTCTCTTCTTCCTCGTCTCCTTCCCACGCGACAGACGCGAGCGCTCGAGCAATCTCCTCCGATGTCTCCAACCGTTTCACGGCATCGACATGTGTTCTTCTTTTGTCATCCCCATCGGCGTTCGTCGCGGCAGAAAACCCTCTCGCCGTTATTTCTTTCACTTTATTCGTCACGATTGGTATGTTTTTCGCGATCGTTTCTTTCAAATCCCCGTCCGTTTCCCGGGATATCTCCGAGGCCGTGTGGTCCAGATGTTCCAAGTTACGCACGATGTTGTTCACGAAATTCATCTCGTCACAACACTAATATCCGCCTCTCTCTTTCGTGGTGGTATTCGCGTTCGCGTTCGTACTATCGCATTCGATGGTACGCGCGGCGTCTCTCTCTCTCTCTTTGTGTGTGTGCGTGTGCCGAGACGACCCTCCCAAAAGCTCTCGGGAAACAAACGACTCGTCCTTTCAAAGCGCTTTAAAAGTGTTCTGTGATTAGGGTTTAGGGTTTCCTCTTTCTTAAATTTAGGGTTTGGTAAAATGGGGACAAAAAGGAAAAGTTTGGATAACTGTCTCTTATATGTATGCGCGCGCTTTTGCTTTGATGTCGTGGTCGAGAGGCGGCGGAGGCACGGGAAGAGGCGGAGCGACGACGACGCTCTTTCGAGAAAGGAGGAGGGCGACCAGGGCGGTGGTGGTCAGAGAAAGAAGAGGGTTTGGCGGACGTCTTTTGTGTCTTCGCGAAAGCGATGACGATGGTTTTGGGCACAGACGACGACGCCCCATCATTGGAAAGAAGAGTCCCCAAAGACAGATGCAGAAGACGGACGTGTGGCGGAAGGTGGACGAGCACGTCACCGCGGTCGTCGAGGCGTCGTTTCGAGGCGAGGAGGAGGAGGAGGAGGAGGAGGAGGAGAACGGGCTCGGAGGCGTGGTGTCGGACGCCGCCGCGTTGGAACTCTATTTGAGAGTGGAATCGAGAAAGCAACGAGAAGCCTGCGAAAAGTTCGCGAGCGAAGACGAGACCGCTTCGATGTCGCACGAAAAAAGAACGACGACGAAAGAAAGCATCAGCGAAGCGAAGAAAGCAGCGAGGGTTTTGGAGAAAAATGGACTGGTGTTCTTGAAATCTGTCGTCCCGGGGGACGTGTGCGATAGGATTTTAGCCGACTTGAACGCGACGTGCGACGAGTGTAAAGAGATGTACGGCGACGCTTTGCGTAGGACGGACGTGTTGCTCGGCGCAGACGACGACGGAGTGAAAGAAGCGTTAGAATTTGCGTGCGGAGAAAAAGGAGGAAACATACGGAACATCCTCTCCTTCATCGACGATGCCACGGAGGACGCGGTGTTGGTCGAACTCAGTGTCCTCGCGACAGAAAAAGGCGCCGATAGACAAGTGTTGCACCCGGACGTCGCCTACGACGCGCCGCACGAGACCTTATATTCAGTTTTCATCGCGTTACAAGATGTCACGCAAGATATGGGTCCAACCTTATTCGTTTTGAACTCGCACGATAAACGTACGCACGACCAGTTGCCGAAAACGAAATGGACGGAGAAAGAGTTCGACGTCTTGAGAACCAAAACGTGCGCGGAAGCGCTTTTGAAAAAAGGCGACGCGGTTTTATACAACGCTAGAGCATTCCACCAAGGTGGCGAGAACACGCACGGACGACGAGCTTTGTTGACGCTCACCTTTTTAAAACCTCCAATACCAGACGAACCAACCAGAAGAAACAAAGAGTGTTTATGGAGCATCCGAGAGGACGTGTTCCTCAGGCGGTTTACGGCGAAAGAGTTAGCCTCCGGGGTACGGTGAACGTATTATGCCCGGCTTGTTGTTTTTGTTTTTGTTGTGTTTAGACGATAGAGACAAAAATCGCCTCTCGATGAAGATCGAGAAACAATGCCGGGTTTTGAAGAGCAATCCTCAAGGCCCGGCGGATAGCAGACGTACAAATAAATCGCTCGTGTTTTAATTTCATTATTTTTATCATCATTTTTTAAACTCATTTTTGTCCCGAGTTTTTCCGTTACACATCATCATTGTCGCGCAATCCTTTGTCTGGCATGCGCGCGTTCCTCCGACTCGCAAAAAAGACGACGACGACGACGACTTTGACGACGATACCAAGGAAGGGAGGCGATGTCGTCGTCGCGCTCTTTTTTTCTCCCCGATTTTCGTCGTCGTCGTCGTCGCGTCTTTGCGCGTTTACGTCCTCCGCGACAACGACTTTGACGGACGACGACGACCCAAAAAAGGAAGTCGATGGCTTCTCGGTGTTTCCCCAAGAACTCCCGTCGAACGCGCGGGACCCTTCGAAGGACGATTTCATAAACGACGCGACGTCGCCGCCGCGCACGCGAGAGCAACAGCTGGAATACAATAAACACGAGAGTTTGCGGGATTGGTTGGGGAGACAAAGCCGGAAACGAAGCGTGGATGAGATTGTCGTTTTGACGGGGAATATTCATCGAGGAAGCGAGATATTGCACAACGCCGTGTACAACAAAGGGACGGGATTCAATCACTCCGAGCGCGAACGACTTGGTGTCAGAGGCTTAGTACCTCCGCGGTATTTTTCGATCAAAGAACAAGCGGAGAAGGTGTGGCAGCAACAAGTTGCGATGCGAGAATCGAACGCGGCAAAGATTGGCCGATGGCGACATTTGCAGGCGTTGAAAGATAGGAACGAGACGTTGTTTTATAGGTTATTGCAGGATCACGTGGAGGAGTTGGCGCCTGTGATTTATACACCCACGGTTGGAGAGGCGTGTTTGAACTATTCTCGTTTTTTTCGAAGAGCGCGAGGGATGTATTTCACGAAGGACGACGTCGGGCACATGCACTCGATGACGTATAACTGGCGAGGGGACGTGAAGATTGTTGTCGTGACGGATGGGTCGAGAGTGTTAGGATTGGGAGATTTAGGCGCGCACGGGATGGGGATTTCGATCGGAAAGTTGGATTTGTACGTCGCCGGAGGCGGTTTTGATCCACAGGAAGTTTTACCTGTGTGTTTGGACGTCGGAACGAATAACAAGAGCTTGTTGAACGATAAGTGGTACGTTGGTTTGAATTCTCAGCGGTTGGAAGGTGGGGATTACTATCGCGTGATTGATGAATTTATGCGCGCGATTCGTCACCGATGGCCGAAGGCGCTCATTCAGTTTGAAGATTTTCAAACCAAACACGCGCTTGAGATTTTAACGAATTATAGGAACGACTATTTATGTTTTAACGACGATATTCAAGGCACGGCGGCGG
>CEPW01047632.1_pt1 | contig 13110 bp, 11 predicted proteins | sample 356211 | NCBI WGS metagenome assembly CEPW01 (sample SAMEA2620021, study PRJEB7988) | marine metagenome | biome: marine biome (ENVO:00000447); feature: deep chlorophyll maximum layer (ENVO:xxxxxxxx); material: "saline water (ENVO:00002010), including plankton (ENVO:xxxxxxxx)" | depth 25 m
TAATAAATGTAAAATAAAATCTTTCTCTGAATCAAAAAGAGAAAGATGGAATAATATTATTAAAGAATCTAGTGAACAAAGTTTTAGATCAAAGATAATGAAATTAGACAATATTATTAATTTTAAAGATGCGTGTATAAACGCTATAGGATTAAAAATATTCTGTAATGAATATGAAACTGATTTTCATCTGAATAAAATTAATACAAGTTATTTAAAAGAAAATAATATTAGTGATATTTCAATTTTTGTTGGTCCTGTTTCCGGGTATGATCAGTCAGAGATATTACATGCACAAGAAAAAGATATGATAAGTGTTAGTTTAGGTAAAAGAGTACTAAGAACTGAAACTGCAGCTATAGCTTCTGTTTCAAATATAGTGAATCAAATAAGTTGATAATTAATCAATTTCCCCAATGGTAAATTTAATTAACTCTATAGCATCTACTTTACTGTCACAGACTTTTATCATTAAGTCGATAAATTCAGTATTATGAGAAATGGTATTTGATAGCTTTTTTGCTCCATAAATTGTATCTAAACCTTCGATAATATTCCCTATTTTTGTTTTAAGTGAATTCCTTGAATTTTTTTCTCCAATTAGTTGGCCCGCTTTTCGATTCCTACTTAAAGGGCTATATGAAGATGCAAGCGTATCACCTAGTCCTGACAATCCACTGATTGTAATTGGATTTGCACCAGCTTTTGTGGCAATTTTTACGATTTCACTAAAAGCTATACTGATAAATGCACCTTTTAGATTATTTCCTAAATTTAGCCCATCACATATTCCAGCACCAATGGTAACAATATTTTTAAGTGCACCACCTAATTCTACTCCTGTTATATCGTCACTAAAATAAGTTTTAAAATTATTAGATTCAATAATATTTTTTAATTCGTTATAAAAATTAATATTTTCAGAAGCTATAACAGAGCTAGTTGATTTCCCATTATAGATTTCGTTAGCCAGATTTGGCCCTGATATAACTGCAATGTTTTCTTTTTTACAATATGGTAATTCTTCTAATATCATTTCTGAAATTCTTTTCCCTGTTGATTTTTCTATTCCTTTTGAAGCAATAAGTAATTTATGAGATGATTTGAAATAAGGTTTGAGTATTTGCAGATTTTTTCTTGTTGTTTGCGAAGGGAACGTTAAAATCAGAAGATCAGTTTGTTTTAGAGTTTTCGATATGTCCGAACTTAAGTGAATATTTTCAGATAAATTTTGAGATTTTTCAATTTTATTAGATCTATCTGATGCTTCACTTGTGTTTCTACATAAAATTGTAACTTTATTATTTTTTTTTTGAATTAAATAGGATAGCGCTTGCCCCCAAGTGGTATTCCCTACTACTGTGATATCTGATATTTTAAAACTTTCTTTCATTATTGTTAATTAACCTATAAATATTTTCTTTGTGCCTGATGATTATGATTAACATGCTTATAAAATAATATAGTAAATATTCTAATTCATAAATTCCTAGTATAATTAATATAATAAATGGGATAAATGAAAAAATTGATCCAACTAACGAACCAATTGAAGCTGTTCGCGTTTTAATTATTAATATAAGCGAAATAATAGTTGGTAACAATACAATCTCATAAGCTAAAGCGGTAAATGTACCAACACCAGGCGCAACCCCTTTACCTCCTTTGAATTTTAAAAAAATCGTCCAACAGTGTCCAAATACTATACTAGAAGCTGAAAGAGCTATAGCCAAATCGTTTTCTAATATTTGCCTGAATATTAATATTGGGATAAATCCTTTACAAAAATCCATAAAGAAAACTGTTATACCAAGCTTTAAGCCTAAAGCACGAGTAACATTTGTTGCTCCTGTAGAACCACTACCAATTTCAAGAACATTTTTACTTGAAATCAATTTTGTAATTATATAACCAAATGGTATTGATCCTATAAGGTAACCAATAATTATAGGATAGATATAATTTTCTATTTTTTTCTCCTACTTTTGAAAAACATTTTTATGATAACACCTTCGTAATCAAAATTTTCTCTTATAACATTTTCTAAATACCTTTTATATGAAAAATGTACGAACTTTGCATTGTTAACTGTGATTTCAAATACATTAGGATAATTATTATTCTGCATTATTCCATAAATATGTAATGTTTGATTTGGTTTGTTTTTTGGTAAATTTTGTGCAATTTTACTCATGATAAAATTATTTAGTTTATCAGAATCATGAATAACTTTAGATCGGGCGTGAATGGTGTTAGCTAAATATAATAATTTTTTAATATTTGATCCATTTAATCCGGAAATTGTAATTATTGGAGCAAATTTAAGAAATTTAAATTCATCTCTAATTTTATTTTCTATTTCGTTTTGAATCAAACTTTTTTCTTTTATTAAATCAGATTTATTAATTGCAATAATAATGCCATCTGTTGAATTCAGTATAGTTTTAATTATTTGAGAATCCTGATTTGTTGCAGGTTCAGTAATATCAATTAATAATATACTTACATCTGATTCTGATATATAATCTATTGCTTTGCTTACACTAACTTGCTCGATAAAGTTATCTATTTTCCCTCTTCTACGGATACCTGGGGTGTCTACTATATTATATAGTTGATTTGAGATTGTAATTTCATAATCAATGCTGTCTCTTGTGGTTCCTGGTATATCACTGGTTATAGATCGTTTACTACCATATAAGGTATTAAATAAAGTTGATTTCCCGGTATTTGGCCTGCCAACTATAGAAAGTTTTATTTCATTATTATGGTTTGAAGATACATCTTTTGTGACATTTGGAATATTATCAATAATTGCATCTACTAATACATCTATTTTGAGATTATGATACGCACTTATGCCTATTATATTTTTAAATCCAAGTTCAAAAAAGTCATTAATGTTATATTGTTTTTGATTGTTGTCAATTTTATTCACTACTAATATTGATTTTTTATTAGTATTCCTGATAATTTGTGCAATTTTTTTGTCTGTTGAAGTTATGCCTTCATTTCCATCTGTGATCATAATTATCAGATCACAATGATTTAATGAATAATTAATTTGCTCTTTTATTTCATCTGAAAATTGATCTATTTGGTCGTCTGTGAATCCTCCAACATCTGTGATATTTATAATTTGATCATTGTGATCTATTTCTCCTTTGATTCTATCTCTTGTTGTACCTGGAATTGTGCTAACTATTGCTTTTTTCTTTCCTATCAATCTATTAAAAAGCGTTGATTTTCCTACATTTGGTCTGCCAATAAGAGCAACGTTGAATTTGTTCAAAATACATCCAATTATGAAAATAATTTGTGTAATAAAGCTGTTTGAGAGTGTAATCTGTTTTCTGCTTGTTCATAGGCTAAAGAAGATTCGGAATCTATGATTCCGTGCTCTATTTCTTCGCCCTCTTTTGCTGGCATGTCGTGCATTATAAAAACATTTTTCTTAGCTTGAGAAATTAATTTATTATTAACTTGGTAATTTTTGAAGTCTATAAGACGAGTTTTTTCTTCATCTTCCATCCCCATACTTACCCATTTGTCAGTATATATTATGTCAGCTGATTGCACAGCTTTATGAGGATTTTCAATCCATTCCATTTTAGATTCATGTTTTGCTGCGATGTTTGTTGCTTGATTAAAAATAGTGCTAGGAATTTGATATTTTTTTGGTGAAGAATATATGAAATTCAGTCCTAAATTAGCCGAAATTAAAGCTAGGCTTGAAGCTATATTATTACCATCACCGACATATACCAGATTTAATTTTTCAAAATTTTTAAATTTATTGTAGATTGTGTACATATCAGCCAATGCCTGGCATGGGTGTTCTAGGTCAGACAGTGCGTTTATTATTGGAATAGTTGTATTTTGAGTGAAATTAATTAATGTTGAATGCAGATATACTCTGGCCACTATACCATCTACCCATCTGTTTAAATTTTTTGCTATATGGGTAACACTTTCTCTTTTACCCAATCCTATATCATCATTGTTAAGGTATATGGTGTTTCCTCCTAATTTTTTTATGCCTACTTCAAAAGAAACGCGAGTTCTTAGCGAAGCTTTTTCAAATACCAAACTTATATTTTTCCCTTCTAAAACTTTTTGATAATCACCGTTTTTTATTTTATCTGTGAGATCTAAAAATGACTTGTGCTCTTTAGCACTCCAGTCACCAACAGATAAGAAATTATTTTTCATTATTCACCTAATTACGTAATTAATTTTCTAGTATTTATTATGCAGAATTATATTTAGTGTTAATTAATACATCACATTATTATCTTGTAAATTTTATACTGAATTGTGGATAAGTAGTTAAAATTCGTGGATAAAATTACATGTAAGTGGATAAATATTAAATTAATTCCGCCATAATCTCAAGGTAGTTAGGGTTCATTGGTTATATAATGTATTTAGAATAATTCTAAAATTTTAAATATAGTGAGCACATCATTAAAACAATTTAAACACAAATCTTCTAAGAGTATTGATACGAATTCTACTTTTTCCTTAAATTTGGACCCTTATTTTAAATGGATTATGAATATAGGCATTATGGCAGTATTTTGTGTCCCTTTTGTAGTGTATTTTAAAGTTTTTTACCCCTACACAGTACCAAAAGCTATATGGGTGCATTCTTTGAATTGGTTACTTTTAACTGTGTACTTATTTGGTATTTTATTTAGTCAAAATTTATATAGTTTATACAAACCAAGATTGAATTTTATTTTTTGGTTATATGTATTATATATTTTTGCATATATAATCAGTTCAATTTTTGGAAGTAATTTTACTTATAGTTTTTGGTCTGATTATCAACGAATGTCAGGTTTGTATTGGCACATTCATACTTTAATTTTATTTTTCATTCTTTCTGGAATGCTCAATAAGACGAAACAATTCTACAATATTTTTATTTTTATTTTCTTTAGCGGATTTGTATTATCTATATTTTATTTATTAGAATATTATTCGATATTCGCTTTTGATATGCCAGGATATTCAGATTCTTCAAGAGTAGTTTTTACGTTTGGCAACCCGGGATTTGCAGGTCTTTATTTTATGCTTGTTTTTTTAATTGGCTTAGGAATGATAAGAAGAGACTTTATGAGTGCAATTTTTGATATGTTATCACTTAAAAATATCACTACAAGATTACAAAATATTTTATATTTTACTTATATTACTGTTGTACTTAGTCTTTTAATTCATTCAATTTTAGTTAGTGCATCTCGTTCAGCTTTAATGGGAATTATGGCAGGAACAGGATTGTTTGTGTTTATGTTGGTAATAAAAACTAAAAATATTTTTAATATTAAAAATATATATTTGATTTTATCAGTGTTATCAATTTTAGTACTTTTATTAATTGGAGTGTTTTACTATTTCGAGGTTGGCAAACTCTTACTTGATAGAATTCGAGAAAGTGCTTCGGGATCTTTTGATTTTGGATTAGTTACAAGATTAACGAATTTCAATGCAGTCTTCAGAGGATTTTTAGAAAGTCCTATACTAGGATACGGGATGAATAATTTTGCTATACCATATAATCAATTTTCTGTTCCAAGTCATGTGACTAGTTGGGAAATGGATAATACTCATAATATACTTTCAAATATACTTATTACTGGAGGTGTTTTTGTATTTATACCCTATATATTTTTAATTATTAATGTTTTTATACATTCTTTTAAAAATTGGCAATTTGATTTTTTTAAAAATGATTTAGATATTTCTAATCTAAAACTTATAGTAATTTTATTTTTTACCGGATATTTTATACATCACATGTTTTGGTTTGATGTTCATGAGAGTCATGTGTTAGTTATTTTAATACTTGCGGTAGTAAATTTTTCTATGAATACTCCTAAGTTTTTATCTAGTAATCAATTTATACGTAATTTATCTCTTATAAAAAATGTATTATATTCGATATTAATTGACAATAGACGTTTATTGGCAGCACTAATTATTATTATTGTTCCTTTATTATTTATTAATATTGAATTAAAAATAATACGTGCAACTCATCATATTTGGAATTATGGTGAAACTACAATTTCTGCTGACTATGAAAATGTTGAAGAATTAGATCAAAGATTATCAGAAAAATACATGAATATAGACAAAAGTATTGAAATTTTTCCTCCGATGGCTAATCTTGCACGAGCATATGTAATAAACGATGGTGTACAAGCTGTAGAAAAAATGCCTTCTCCAATCAATCAAGGATTTTCTGATTATGCTTTAAAAACAGCACTAGATGCAATTGATCAACATCCTGAATATTGGAAGACTTACGCTAGGACAGGCATTTTGTATTTTGAGAAAGCTAAATTCACAGAATCCAAGGATCTCAGGATTGAATATAAAGATAAAAGTGCTGAAGCTTTAAATAGGGCTATTGAACTTGGTCCTAGCAGAATTCATGTTCATACAACCTTATTCCTTTTGTATGTATGGTTTAATGAATCAGATAATGCCACTCAAGTGTTAAATCAATATAGAGTATTTTTAGATTCAATAGAAGCTGATTTAGATCATAATTATTACTTTATGAAATCTCTATTGGAATTTCATGATTGCAACAATTATACTGATGACTATAATATTTTAAGCAATTGTATTTCAAATATTAATTAAAATGGTAAATTCGGTAAAAATTATTAATAATGGCAAAGAATTAGAGATCGATTTCGGCGATGAAATTAAAATTTTTACTGCAAGAGATTTGAGAATAAATTGCGGTTGTGCTAATTGCGAGGAAGAATGGTCAGGCAAGCGTATTTTAGAACCAACAACAGTATCGAATGATATTGTTTTAGAGGATTTTATGTACATAGGAAAGTATGCTCTCCAATTTTTGTGGAGTGATGAACATTTTACAGGTATTTTCCCTTTTACAGTATTGAAAAATTTAGATTAAATTAAACAGGTTTAAATTTAGGTAAGGCTATTTTCTCATTTATGTGCTCAAAAACCACTTCAAGTGGCATACCTATTTGCAATTTTTCAGGAGTTGGATCATCAATTATTATATTAGTTGGCATTAATGGACCTTCTTCCAACTGAACTATAGCTGTAACAAACGGTACATCATCCATAAATCCAGGATGAGGAGCTCTCTCAACTATCGAAAAAGTAAACAGCGTAGCTTTACCACTTGCTTTTATCCACTTTGTGTCTTTTCTCATAGCCCCAGGTGATATGTCTCTTGGGTAAAAATAAGGACCATTTACAGGGCATTCTCTCAACCATAATTCTTCAGCCTTAGCTTTTTCCCAATAAAAATCTGATTCTCCTTGAGGGCTTGGTATTGGTTTTTTATAATCGTTTGACATTATTTAACTCCTTAATTTAATCAATTGCTAGTACTATAGTCCCAGTAGATGATAGTGCACCCCCAGTACCATTGATAAGGCAAGTTTTTGGATTTTCAAGTTGTCTTTCTCCGGTTTCTCCTCTTAATTGCCTGACAGCTTCAAGCACCAAGAACATTCCATACATTCCTGTATGGCAGTACGACAATCCTCCACCATTTGTATTCATTGGAAAATCTCCTCCAGGTGCTGTTCTTTGATTTGCAACAAAATCTGGACCTTCACCAGGTTTACAAAAACCTAAACTTTCTAAAGTGGCTAATACTGTATATGTAAATGAATCATAAATCATAGCTAAGTCAATTTCATCATGAGTTAAACCTGACATTTTTAATGCTGCCGGACCTGTTCTCCTTGCAGTAGTTTGAGTTAAATCAGGCATTTGAGAAATAATTCCATGATCATGACTTTCTGAGACCCCTAAAACCCACACAGGTTTTTTTGGAAGTGTATTTGCTATCTCTTTTTTTGTAACAATATAAGCTCCACCACCATCTGTAACTAAGCAGCAGTCAAATAAGTGAAATGGCCATGAAATCCATCTTGATTCGTGGTAATCATCAAAAGTCATAGGATCTTTCATGTAAGCTTTAGGATTTTTCAAAGCCCATTTACGAGTTGAGACAGCAATTTCAGCTAGTGCTTGTCGAGTTCTTTCTTCGCCATACATATGCATGTATCTCATGCAAGCCATAGAATAATTTATAGGCATTCCAATAAATCCGTAAGGAATCTCATATTGACTTGCTGGATCCGAAAGGTTTGGTCCAGGTCTATTTCTTGCACTTCTTCCTGCTTCTCCATGAGTAACTAAAACAGTTTCGCAATAACCTGCATTAATAGCAGCCATAGCGTGAGCAATATGGATTTCAAATGATGATCCTCCAACTGCTGTGGAATCTGTATATTTGATATTTGTTAAACCCATAAATTCTGCAGTGTTAAGTGTTGAGGTTCCTGCTGTGATAATTCCGTCTATATCACTTGGTTTCATTCCTGCATCTTCAATAGCATTATATGCAGCTTCTGAGTGAAGCTGTAAGTTAGACTTATTTTCTACTTTTCCAATTTCATCTGATTCGGCAACTCCAACAATCGCTACAGATCTAGATAAATCTGACATAAAATTCTCCATTACGATTTAATTAAATGTAGCTTACAACTTTATATATATAATCTTCAATAAATTTAATTGGTATTTCTATAAATCATAAGATTTTTTGATTTGTAAGCTAATATCAGAGTTAATATTATTCCAATTGATGCTACAACTTGTATCGAAATTACTATTCCAATAATGTCTATTAAATATCCACTAATTACTAATCCTATGGGCAATGTGAATATAGCCAACTGTCTGACTCCAATTATTCTTCCAATCATATGTTTTTTTGCAATACTTAGTATTAACACAGCCATGCTAATCATAGAAATAGAACCAGCAGTTCCATAAGCGAATAGAACAATGCCTAAAATTATCTTATTGCTGATTATACTTGTTACAAACATTGTGCAATGCCAAAATATTAATGATACAAAAATTAATTTACCCGGATTGTTTGATATATCTCTGGTTGACATAATGATAGAACCAAACAGCGCTCCAATTGCAGTATAAGAATTGAATAAAGCTAAATCCGAAGCATTTCCATTTAAAATATCTTTAATTATAAAGGGCAAGTAAGCTCCAGGAAGTGTAAAAAGAATAAGATTTGCCAAGGCGGCAGCAAAGATAACTGAAATTAATATTTTATTTTCTGCTAGATAATTAAATCCTATTTTGATTTCTTCAACAATTTTTATTTTATTTTGATTAATCCCTTCAATTTTAATTGGCGTTATTATTATTACTGACAGAAAATACAAAAATCCTATCAAAATATATGTTTGTGTAATACCAAAATAAGAATATATTGATGCACCTATTATTGGACCAATTATTTTTGCAAAATCCATTGTCGATCTTAGAATTCCTGAAGCATTTCTTAAATTTTCTTTTGAAATTAGTAATTGAGTTAAAGATTCTCTAGAAATTCTGTCTGAGGTTCTTGCTATTCCATAAAAAAAAGTAATAAAAATTATTCTAAATGTTCCTAGTTGTTTGTTATACGCAATCAAAAGAAATATCATCGAATGAATAAACATATATATTCTCGATGTCATAAGTGCAGACTTTTTATTGAAATTATCAATCAATCCACCAATAAAAGGCGCAAATATAGTACTGAAAAACCTAGTAGCACTATAAATCCCTAAAATCAGCCCTGATTCTGTTTTAGTGATTATTACCCATGACATCACCAACATTTCAATTTGATCTGACATAGATGTCAGTCCATCAGAAAACCATAATTTTCTAAATCTAGAATTTTTTAATTGACCTGGGTATTTCATTGTTATCTAATTTTAATGCAATTATTATTCCGATTAAGCACAATACTGAAGAAAAAATGCCCCCAATTTGATGAGATCCTGTGATTTCTCTTAGCAATCCAATTGTAAACGGTCCTCCAAAACCACCAATTTCTGCAGATGCAAAAAACATTCCGGCTGCAGTTCCAATTTTTTGAGGGCCTATATCTTTGTGTTCCATTAAAATTAATGTGGACAGCGGCATAAGTGATATTTTGAAAATGGTTACCATGAGAATCGACCCAATTAATATGTAATTAGAAGTATAGGCTATCCCCAAACACCCGATTCCGCATGCAAGCAATATATAAATTAAAGCTTGTTTTCTTTTGTTTTTAGGGAACATAGAAGTTACCAATATTAATGAAATTAAACTCATTAGCGTACAGATTGATGTAATATATCCAGCCTGAGTAATGCTAAAATTTTTGTCAATTAATATAGAAGGAGTCCATGCTCCAAGAGAGTGATTAAGAAAGAAAAATATGATAGATAAAATCATTATTGTTTGAACAGTTTTGATTTTAAATAATTCTCTATATGATGATTTGTGATTTTTGTGTATTTTAGCATTATTTGTGATTTTGTTTTTAGAAAACAAAATCCAAAATGACATTACACTAATCAAAATTACTCCATAAATGACAGATATCATTCTCCAATTATCAAAATAAATAGATATATTTGCCGCAGTTGCAAAAGCTATTGCATTTCCTATAACAGGTCCTGTTGTATAAATACCAGAAGCAAAACCTCTTTTTGAATCATTAAACCAAGTCGCTACCAATTTAGGAGACCCAGATGATGCTATTGGTCCTCCAAACCCAAAAATTGCAACGGATATTAATAAAGTATAAAAATCTATGGCTAGACCTCGGGTAATCATAGATATTAGCATTACAATTATTCCTATTAGAACAGATTTTTTTAACTTCCATTTATCTATAATTGACCCTGTAGGAATAGCTGTGAAAATATAAACAAATTGCCAAAATCCTAGTATTATCCCCATTTCTGTATATGTAAGATTTAATTTGTTTATAAGTAAAGGTGAAATTGGGGATAATGATCCACTTACTAATCCAAAACATGTGTATACACTCCATATTAAAAATAGCATAATCCAATGGTAATTTTTATATAGATTCATTCATTGCTCTCTTGCTTATCTGCAGGACTACCTGCAGGACAAAAAACTCCTAAAAGTTCGAGTTCAACCTTGCTATTTTTATTTTCTAACCTGTGAATTGTCCCAGGAGAGAGATATATACTAGATCCTTCTTTAATTTCTTCGATTTTATTATTGTAGTGAATCAAGCCTTCTCCTTTGATTATATAAATAACTTCTTCATAGGTGTGTTCATGGAAAGGAGCTTTAACTTTTTTTATGTATCCTAAAAATTGAGTTACATATTTCGAACCGAATTCAGGATCTATTAACAATTTAAAATAACGATCTCTACCTGCCGGTATAGGTGGTTGGTTTTTAGAATGAACAATTGGAATAATATTAATATTATTCCAATTGATTTTTGCCTTACTTAAAGTTTGATATTCTTCTTGAGGGCTTTGAGTCATTAGTATGGACGAATATGTTTTAGATATATTTTTTATTTCAATTTCAATATCGTTATTGATTAAAAATGCTGATCCTTTTTGAAGAATAAATTCTTTATATGAATTTTGATTTAATGTAATGAGTGATATTTCTCCTTCTAGTATATAAGCTGTTTTTTGTGATAGTTTGGTTGAAGGAAATTTTATACTTTTGTTTTTCAGGTACAAGATACTTTGTTTCAAATTTTTACATCCAGATTTTGAGTCAATTATTGTATCTATATAGGTTTTATCAGGGGATGTGTTGATTATATTTTGATGTACAACTTGAATCATTTGCTTGTTATTGTTATTAAGATTATTTTAATTTAATTATATTTCATATTACATTTTTTATTTACGTAAGAAAAATTTAAAAAAGTTATTTATTATTTTTTGTTATAATATATCTTTAAATTCTTGTAGGTGTTTAATTGAACGATTATCAAGTAGTAGTAGTAGGAGGAGGACCGGGAGGATATGTTGCTGCTATACGGGCAGCACAATTAGGTTTTAAATCAGCATTAGTTGAAAAAGATACTGTAGGTGGACTGTGCTTAAATTGGGGATGCATTCCTTCAAAGGCATTATTAAGAAATGCTGAAGTTTTGAATTTGATAAAAAATTCTAATGAATTTGGCATCAAAATCGACACTTTTACTCCTGATTTTTCAGAAGCTGTAAAAAGAAGTAGAAAAGTTGTTAAAAAATTAACAGCAGGAGTTGGTTTTTTATTAAAAAAGAATAATGTCGAACTTATTTCCGACGCAGCAGTTCTTGCAAATAAAAATGAAATTCAACTTCAAAATTCCGGGAAATCGATTACTGCAGACAATATAATCATCGCAACCGGGTCAAATTTTAGAGAATTTCCTAACATGCCCATTGATGAAAAAAGAGTGATAACAAGCAGACAGGCATTAGAGCTTAAGGAAATACCTAATAAGATTGCTATAGTTGGTGGAGGCGCCACAGGGATTGAATTCGGTTATATATTCAATGCATATGGTAGCGAAGTTACAATAATTGAGTTAGCTGACAGAATCTTAAATAAAGAAGATGCTGATGTAAGCAAAGAATTAACTAAGATATATGAGAAAAAAGGAATTAAAATTTTAAGTGACACTCAAATCGAAAAACTTGAAGTTAACGATAAATCAATTAAGGCAAGTACAATTACTGATGGCAAAGAATCAACATTAGAATTTGATACACTAATGGTAGCAGTAGGTGCAGAGGCAAATACTAAAAATATTGGCTTAGAAGACGTTGGAGTTGAACTTGATAACGGATGGATCAAAATAGACAATTATATGAATACTTCTGTTAATAATATTTATGCAATAGGTGATGTTACAGGAAAATTATTACAGGCTCACGTTGCTTCACATCAAGGTGTTGTGGCGGTAGAGAAGATTGCAGGATTAAACCCTGAGCCTATAAATAATTATTTTGATATGCCAAGAGCAATATATTGCGAACCTCAAGTTGCAAGTATAGGTTTGACTGAAGAAGAAGCTAAATCACAAGGTTATAAAATTAAAACAGGTACATTCCCTTTAGCTGCCAGCGGGAAAGCATTGGGTTTGGGAGATACTGAAGGGTTTTCTAAATTAATTTTTGATTCAGAAATTGGAGAACTTTTAGGAGCTCACATGGTGGGATCTAATGTATCTGAATTACTAGGTGAGATTGGAATTTTAAAGCA
>CEPW01098961.1_pt1 | contig 13093 bp, 16 predicted proteins | sample 356211 | NCBI WGS metagenome assembly CEPW01 (sample SAMEA2620021, study PRJEB7988) | marine metagenome | biome: marine biome (ENVO:00000447); feature: deep chlorophyll maximum layer (ENVO:xxxxxxxx); material: "saline water (ENVO:00002010), including plankton (ENVO:xxxxxxxx)" | depth 25 m
CAAACTGAACTACCGGACCGCGAAGTGTAGATTTTGGTACAAATGAAGAACTTTTACAACTTTTTAAGATGTAAATAAAGTTGTATTTTCGTATTTTGCTTAATAAAATGGACATACTATTTGTTAATTAACTAAAAATAGGGGAGAAAATTATGGATTATTTTCTAGCAACAGATGATGTTGTCGGTATTTCCTTTTGGATAGCAACTGCTGTCATGGCAGCTGGTGCGTTATTCTTCTGGATGGAAAGAAGTACTGTAAAGGCTTCTTGGCAAACATCTCTTACTGTAGCGGCGCTCGTATGTTTTGTAGCCTTTTGGCATTACATGTATATGAGAGACGTTTGGGTAGCAACAGGTGAATCTCCAACAGTGTATAGATACATTGATTGGCTAGTAACTGTTCCTATGCAAATCGTTGAATTTTATCTAATTCTTGCAGCATGTACTGCTGTTAGTCTTGGAGTATTTTGGAAGCTTTTAGCTGGTTCATTAGTTATGCTCTTAGGAGGATATCTTGGTGAAACTGGCGTAATGTCAGCAATGATGGGATTTGTTGTTGGAATGGCTGGTTGGGTATTTATCATCTATTACATATTTGTAGGTGAAGCTGCTCAAATCAAAGATTCTGCAGGCAATGAAAACCTAGTGATGGCTTTCGACGGAATTAAATGGATTGTAACAATCGGTTGGGCAATATACCCAGTTGGTTACTTCCTTGGTTATTTAGGTGGTGGAGTTGACTCTGGTTCTCTAAATACAATTTATAACTTAGCTGACCTAGTTAACAAATTCTTATTTGGATTGGTTATCTGGCATGCAGCTATGAGAGACTCTGGCGTAACAAAAAGTTAAGTCGGTATTTCTTAATTAAAAAGCCCGCATTTATGCGGGCTTTTTTTTAGGTTCTTTTTTGCAAGAAAATGGTATGCATTAATGTTGTAGCCAACCTCCCCTCGGAATCATAAATTTCTCCGCGCACAGAGGCAATTGTTTTTCCTTGTTTTATTAGATAAGCCTTTGTTTTAACTTTTCCTTTAAACAATGGTCTGTGATGGTGCGAATGAAGATTGGTTGAACTTGGATATATAGTTGCATTAGATCTTATTATAATTAGTAAGGCCGTAACATCATCCAACATGGAAGTCATCATGCCACCCTGTACGGATCCGTCGGGATTAAGAGTTTCGTCAGGAAACTCGCCATCAAGTTCAAGGTAGTCTTCTTTATATTCAACAAGTTTAAAATTGAACAATTTACCAGTACCACCTGCTTCTTTGTGAAAATCTAGAAATTTTTGAATTGAATCTGACATAATAGTAATGGTGCGAGTTGTAGGATTCGAACCTACGACCCCCTGCGTGTAAAGCAGGTGCTCTAACCAACTGAGCTAAACTCGCGAAGATCAATAGAATATAATAAATTTAAATGGAAGACTACTCCGAGAACACTATTCAACAAAGAGAAATACATTCAGTTACTGAAATTAATCAAACAGCAAGTGATTTTATTAATGAAGCTTTTCCACCACTATGGGTTGCTGGCGAAATCTCAAACTTCAAAGAATATGGCACTTCAGGTCATTGGTACTTTTCAATTAAGGATTCTAACTCTGTTTTAAGCTGCACAATGTTCAGAATGCAAAATTCAAATCTAAGATTTAAACCAAAAGAAGGTGATCAAGTAATTATGCAAGGCAAGCTGTCAATTTACGCCAAATCAGGTAGGTATCAACTCATAGCGAGCAAAATGGAATTAGCTGGCTTCGGTGAACTTATGCGTAAATATGAGTTGCTAAAGAATAAGCTAGATTCTGAAGGTTTATTTAAGAAGAAGTTAACGGAAGATATTCCTGAAATTGTAAATAGAGTTGGAGTAGTCACTTCTCAACATGGTGCAGCAATAAAAGATGTTATCTCGACCATTAAAAGACGCTCTCCTCATGTAAATGTAGTAATTTCGCCATGTAAAGTTCAGGGAGATGGCTCAGCACAATCAGTTCTGAAATCATTAAAAGAAATAGAATTGCATAATGAAAAAAATAAATACGATGCTGTAATTATCTGTAGAGGAGGCGGTTCAATTGAGGATCTATGGTGTTTTAACGATGAACAACTCTGTCGATATATAGCTGACTACCCTATTCCGGTAATAAGTGGTGTTGGTCATGAGACTGATTTCACGTTAACAGACTTTGTTTCTAACTTAAGAGCAGCAACCCCCACAGCAGCTGCAGAGATTGTAAGTGAGGGAGCAAGCAAGCTAAATGATTATTTTTTACATCTCAAAGATAGATTGTTAAGAGAAACAAGCAATCTTGTTTTGGGAGCCCAGGAAAATCTTAATACTTTAAGAAGATTACTTAGGTCACCAAGGCAAAGATTAGAGGAACAATATCAGAAGCTTGATGCAGTAGCAGACCGGCTGATCATAAATACTAAGTTGAGCTTAAATGCTAAAAAGAGTCTGCAACAAATACTTGAAACAAAAATTAACTCATTATCGCCTTTGGTATCCATTACGAATAAGAAAAATCAAATCATAAATTTTAAGAAGGAGATCTGCGAAAGACAGGATGCAACCATTATCAAGAAAACTGCACTTTTAAAATTGATACATGAAAAATTGATTGCATTAAACCCAAGTGAAATTCTAAATAGAGGCTATTCAATTACTTTTGATGAAAATGGTAAACCTATTGCTAATGCTAAAGATATTAATCAAGGTGATGTAATTACAACTCAGCTCGCTAAAGGAAAGGTTAAATCGAAAGTTACGAACTAGATTTTTACTGCCTCTGCTAGCGATTCGTATGTTTGAGGTGTTATTAATGTTTCTACTATTTCGTTATTTTTAATTATGTAAGTTGTTGGAACATGTACTGGTATTTCCATACCCCAGATCTCTCTAGGATCTGTTTCCATATTCAAAAATTGCATATCAAACTTATTTATAAGCCTGTTAACTTCTTCTGAGTCTAAGACATCAAACTGATCAAAATGAAATCCTATAACTACAACATCTTCCTGTTCATCAAGCTTGTTAAAATACGGCATTTCTACGATGCAAGGTGGGCACCAATCAGCCCAAATATTCAAAACTACAGTTTTTTCAGATAATTTCTCTGAGGATATTGCACCTCCTTGGGTAATATCGATATCCGTCCTGCTACATGAGGTCAGAAGTAGTAATAAAATTGTTATAAGTCTCATATTAGTATTATATTTGAGGCCAACAATGATTAATTAAAGCAAATATTTGAAGGTGTCAGGTTATCTGCGTACAATAAAAACTCACAAAAAATAAGGAAAATTATGCCAAAGAAAAAAGAAAAGAAGAATGAAAGCTTTTTTGATGCAGTTGGAAATCTACTAAAAACTATTTGGAGCTATATCACAACCGGAAGAGATTACTTCTGGAAAGGTGTTAGATTCACACTCGCAACAGGAATCTTTCTTGTAGTTGTATTTAATATTGTTGTAAGTCTAATTAGCCCATTATGGGATGTGGAAGACAAAGTAGATCCAACAGGAAAAGTTGTAGTATTTAGTCCACGTGGCGTAGTTGTTGACCAACCTCCAACACCTGCACCTGCACAATGGTACTCAGAAATTGAGGGCTTAGATTTTGGCGCTGATGCACAACCAATTTTTTATCCATACCAAGACATGCTGGATTACTTTGAGGACTTTAAGAACGATGACCGAGTATCAGCCATGATTTTTGATACAGCAGGTTTAGGGGTAAGTATTGTTTATGCCTTACCAATAGCTCAAAAAATTAAAGAAGCAGTTGATGCTGGCAAAGAAATAATTATCCGAACAGACTATATGATAACTACAGATTATTTATTAGCCTCTGGAGCCTCAGAAATATCAGTTCCGACATATGGCATTGTAGATATCCAAGGTTTCGGTGGCGCAAGACAGTATCTGAAAAACTTTTTTGAAAAATTTTTAATTACCCCAAGAATTTATGCTGCTGGAGATTTTAAAACAGGACCTGAATCATATTTGAGAGATAGCATGAGTGAGGAAGCTAAAGTAAATCTTGCTTTCTATGAACCTCTTTGGGCAAAATGGAAAAATTTTGTCTTTGAAAACAGAGGTGTCGATATGCAGTGGATTGCAGATGAATCTTTTAAAGAAATTATAGATGGTACAACGACACAAAAAACTGCTTTTCTGGATTGGGGATTAGTTGATGTTCAAGAAGAGCGAGAAGCTTTTGATGAAAGAATGATTGAAAAGTTTGGTGCTTCTGAAGACGATGAAGAAGAACTTAATGTTATTTATTACAGGGATTACCTTGCTAGCTTTGAAGAAGAACTTCCAGTAAATAGTAAAAATGAAGTCAAAGTAGTAACTGTTGAAGGCACAATTATGGAAGGTGACGTTACCTTTGGTACCGCAGGCTCAGATGGTGTTGTTGCAATGCTAAAAGAAGCTCATGAAGATGAAGATACAAAAGCCATAGTGCTTAGAGTTAATTCTCCTGGTGGCAGTGTTGTTGCATCTGACTACATGAGATGGGAAATTGAAAAAGCTCAAGAAAAAGGCATACCTGTAGTAGTCTCTATGGGAACATTAGCTGCTTCTGGTGGTTATTGGATCTCTTCTCTTGCCGATAAAATTTATGCCGAACCAGATACAATAACAGGCTCAATTGGTGTTTATGGAACATTATTTAGCTTTGAAAAGATTTATGATTGGATGGGTATTAATTACGATGGTTATTCAACAACTAAATATGGTGCATTTGACTTTACTGCGATGGATTGGCCAGAGGAATTTACTGCAACTTTTGAAGCTGGTATAGATAATATATATGTTCAGTTCACAACCCAAACAGCTGAAGACAGGAATCTTCCTATTGAGACTGTAAGAGAAATAGCCAAGGGCAGAGTTTACTCTGGAGAAATGGCTTTGGAAATTGGACTAGTGGATGAATTAGGCACCTTGCATGATGCAGTTGATCATGCAGCTTCTCTTGCTGAGCTAGATGAATATAAGGTTGATCATGTCCTTCCTCCTGCACCAGCACCAGTTAACCCTTTTGAGTTACCAAGTCTCATTAAATCTTTCTTTGAGAAAGAAGCTGGATTTAATCTAAACAGCAGAAATATGTATGACAATATCAGAATTTATTGTCTGGAGTGTGAAGCTATAGATTAATTTAAATAAGATTTTAAAAAGGAAGCAGCCGATATCTTTGTCGGCTGTTTTTTTTCAGAATACAAAAACTTATCAAAATCTTGAAGTGTCTTTTTTATAGAAAAGAAATCTCTTCTTACTCTTACTGATAAGTAGTTAATTACTTCAGCACTAAATTTTAGATCTAACCTATGAGTTATAAATTCGATGCATGCAATAATATCCTCATCATCAATTTCATTAATTCTAAATCGTTTAAACTCATTTAATCTAGATATTAAATCAGCTAAATAATTTAGCTCGTTTGGTTGAGCATTAGAAGCAATAACGATATTTGAAGACGTTGCTTTACATTCATTTATTAAATTAAAGATTTGAATTTCTAAGTTTTTTTCCATTTTGTGAATATTGTCTAAACAAATTAGATCAAAACTTGATAAACCATCTAGGTAGTTTTTATCATTCTTTAAAGAACTCACGTCAACATAAATAGATTGCACATCTTTTATCTTTTCATGGTTAAGCAGACTATTAAGTAAAAAGGTTTTGCCACCCTCAGATTTTGCTGTAATAAACAACTTTTGGGAAGAAGCACCTTCTAGCAAACCTATAATTTCTGACCGTAGAATATTATTCTTAGATGCAAAGAAAAAATTTTCTAAATTAGCTTCATAATCTCTACCAAAATCAAAATATAGCTGGTTCTTTCTATTTACGTTTTTCATGAATTATTAAGTGCACCTAAACTACTTAAAAAGGAGTTTGCATCATCAGGCTCAAGGTAACTTTCATATTCTAAATCAATACTTTGAGTATTTGATTTTAAAACCCTGAAGTTAAGAATGTCTGTACTCTCTGATAACCGGTTAAATATGTTTTCAATCTCGTCGATACTCAAGTCAGCCTTAAATGTTGCTATAAACGTTTTCTTTGTTAACTCGCCACCATTCTGTGAGATTTCTGCTATGGCTTCATCCAACAAAAAACTTCGAAAATTAAAATTTTTTTCAATTTTTATTTTGTCTGATTTAGGAAAAGTATAACTCCAGCTATTAAGATCAAACCTATTGACCAACATCAGTAACCAATCGTTTTTTTCGTTCTCACTCAGCTTATCAACAAGCTCATTAACACTAAAATTATCTTCTGGAAAATCTTCAAGGTATTCAAAATCTAAGATAATGTTTTGATTTAACTCGGAAAGGAGCTTTGCATTAAGAAGTTCATTCTGAAAATCTTTGTTATCAAATATAAATAGATTTGAATTATCAAAAAATGAATCATTAGCTGCTATGTATACCTTAGCTTTACCTTTGAACCCAAAGAAAGGTATAGCATTAACTACAAAAAAATCTTCAATCGAATCTTTGTTAAATTTCAGCTCAATTAATCTAAGATCATTAAACTTCTTTATTTGATAGCCAATGAAATGTTCTGTTGGTAGCAATTGGATTTGTTTATCTAATATGTACTGTTCGCTCACACCATATTTCCTTAGTATTCTGGTTTGTGAGCTTTCGATTACTTCTTCAATTTGATTTAAATTATCGTAACTTTCATAGAGAAGTAAAAAATTATCTGAGATCTGTGCTTTCAGGTTGAAACTAAAAGACATTAAGGTCACTATAATTGCTATAAATTGAACTGATTTCTTTAGAAACATAATTAAAAGATTAATCTATTTTATGACAAAAAATAAATTTAACTACAAAGACTCTGGTGTAAATATTGAGGAAGGTCAAAAATTTATTGATGATATTAAAAATTTATCTTCAGCATCGAATAATAACTACTCCTTGGGTTCAATAGGAGGGTTTTCTGGTTATGTTGAAATACCAGATTCTCTAAACGAACCTGTCTATGCCTTAGCATGTGATGGTGTTGGTACAAAAATGCGTATTGCACAAAAAAAGGGAGATTTAACCACAATTGGAATTGACCTTGTAGCAATGTGTGTAAATGATTTAATTGTTAGTGGAGCAAAGCCTATAGCTTTTTTAGATTATTACGGTTGCTCAAAATTGGATCGAGAAAAAGGGCAACAAATATTGTCTGGCATAATCGATGGTTGCAAATTAGCAGGCTGTGATCTAGTTGGAGGAGAAACAGCTGAAATGCCAAACCACTATAAAGGTGAAAACTTTGATCTAGTAGGTTTCTCAATGGGTATTAACGAAAAATCTAAAATTATTGATGGAACCAAAATAGCTGAAGGCGATGTAATATTGGGCTTACCCTCATCTGGTTTTCATTCAAATGGCTATTCATTAATAAATGAGGTAATTGAGAATAATTGTGACGATGAATTGTTAAATAGATTGCTTGTTCCAACAAAAATATACGTAAAGGAGATCTTAGAATTACTAGCTTCAGTTGAGATTAAAGGTATGGCACATATTACTGGTGGGGGGTTCGAAGAAAACCTCTCAAGAGCTAGCAATGGATTAACTATAAATATAGATCGAAGCAAATGGCATATGCCTGAAGTATTTGAAGAAATCCAAAAAATTGGAAATATAAGCACTGATGAAATGTTCGGTGTTTTTAATTGTGGTATTGGGTATGCCGTTATTCTTTCAGAAGAAAATGCCAAATTAGCTAAAGAAATTAATTTAGATTTAATAGAGATTGGTTTTATATCAGATGAAGAAACTATTTTTAAATACATATGAAAATAGTTGTTTTCTTTTCAGGCACAGGGACTAATTTACAATCTATCATTGAAAACCAAGACAAGTATGGTTATGAAGTCTGCTCTTGCTTCACTAACAACCCCAACGCAGAAGGAATCAATGTTTGCCACAGTCATGGCTTACATTGCGAAATAGTTGACCATCAAAGATTTGCTGAGAGAGCTGATTTTGATAATGAAATAGATAAATACCTAAATATTATTGAGCCAGATTTTGTCATTTTAGCTGGATATATGAGAATTCTCTCAAGTTTTTTGGTAGATAATTGGGAAGGTCAAATTATCAATATCCACCCTTCCCTACTTCCTAAGTATCCAGGCTTAAATACGCATCAGAGAGCACTTGATGCTGGCGATAAATATCATGGTACCACAATACATTTTGTCACAAGTGAACTTGATGATGGCCCTATTATTAGGCAAGAGGCATTTGAAATTGAACCAAGTGATACTAAAAATAGTCTTATTAATAAGGTAAAAGAAATTGAAAACAGAATTTACCCTGAAACCATTTCTTTTTTAAATAAATAATGAGAATACTTTTAATATTTTTCTTATCTTTATCATTCTATGGAAATGAATTTAAAAGCTATGACGCTAAATTTGCTTTCCAAACTAAATTCGGTGACTTTCCCCTAAAAAGATACTTCACTGTTCAAGACAATCAGGTTAACACCAGAGTTAAGATGCAAGTCTTTTGGCTTAAATATTCTTTAGACTCTAATTTTGAGATTAGAGAAAATGAAGTAATCTCGTTAAATACTTCAGTACAAGATCCTTTCAGAGATGACCCGAAAAAATTTACAGCTTCTTTCTCAGGAGGAACAGTAGAGTCAATGCAACTAGGTATTTTAAATTATGAAGGTTCAGTTTTAGAACAATTAGCTAGTGATGTGCAAGTTAGAATAAATGCAAAGCAAGGCGTTAATTCGTATGTGCTAAATATTTTTGATAATACTAAGGGCGAAGTTGTATCAAAAAACTACCGACAACTTAAAAATGAGATTGTGAAAACATCTTTTGGTGAATTTGAGACGATTGTGGTGGTGGCTGAATCAACGAACGTAGGTCCTATAAAATACTTTATTGCTCCCAGCTTAGATTATCTAATCATCAAAAGCACTGCTACTTTAAAGAATGGTGAAGAAAGAGTTTTAATGATTTCTGAAATGCCTAAGTTTTTGGAAGAGTAACGCCTGTTTGGCCTTGATACTTTCCACCTCTATCTTTGTAACTTGTCTCACATACCTGATCGGACTCAAAAAATATCATTTGCGCAACGCCCTCATTAGCATAAATCTTAGCTGGCAAGTTTGTTGTATTTGAAAATTCGAGTGTCACATGCCCTTCCCATTCAGGTTCAAGTGGCGTTACATTAACAATGATTCCACATCTAGCATAAGTGGACTTACCAAGACAGAGTGTTAATACAGAACGGGGTATTTTGAAATACTCTACGGTCCTAGCAAGAGCAAAAGAATTTGGAGGTATAACACACTGATCTGCTGTGACATCTATGAAACTATTAGGATCAAAGTTCTTAGGATCTACTATCGCTGAGTGCGTATTTGTAAAAATTTTAAATTCGTTAGAGCATCTAACATCATATCCGTAGCTTGATACTCCATAAGACACAATCTTTTCGCCGTCTAATTCTCTAATTTGCTTTTTTTCGAATGGTGTAATTAATTCATTTGCTTCAGACTGCTCAATTATCCATTTATCTGACTTGATAGACATTAATTTATTTCTCTCCTGCCTTGTATTGCTCTGCCCAGCGTAGTGTTATCAACATATTCTAATTCTCCTCCCATAGGAACTCCATATGCAATTCGAGAAATAAGAATATTATTTTCACCTAATTGATCTTTTATATAAAAGGATGTTGCATCTCCTTCAATAGTCGGGCTTGTAGCAATGATAATTTCTTTTACTTCGGAAGCATTTAGACTTTGAATTAACTTAGGTATCCCAAGGTCTTGAGGAGTAACGCCATCAATTGGAGATAGTCTACCCATAAGAACAAAATACTTTCCTTTGAAACTTCCTGATTTTTCTATGGCTATAACATCTGATGGACTCTCAACAACACAAATAGTTTTTTGATCTCTTCTTTCATCAGCGCATATTTCACAAATTTGTTCTTCAGTAAGGTTTCTGCAATTAGAACAATTTCTTATTTTCTCAACTGAAGCTGAAATTAATTTTGCAAGTTGTGTGCCACCTTCTCTATTTTTTTCTAAAAGAAAAAAAGCCATTCTTTGCGCTGATTTCTCGCCAATGCCTGGCAATATTTTAAAAGCTTGTATTAGTTGGCCTAATAAATTCTCGTCATTCTTCATGATCTGTTACTGTAATTTTACTCTCATCAATATTTTCACCAAAATCTTCTTTTAATTTGTTAAGCAAATCGCTAGAAATAATTTCTTCCTTAAATTTTTCTATATCCTTGGCTCTTTGTTTTGCCCATTTAGAAGAAGGTGTATTATCTGCTTTATCCGAAGATTCAATTTCAATTTCATATTCAGGAAATCCTAGCCTTTGCAAAGAATCAATTAAATTCTGAATATTTTCTTCATTTATTCTCTCAGTAAACATCCCTGAGCCTCTAAAAAATATTTTTGCATCATTAACTTTTTCAACTTGGAGGTTTGAAAAAAAAGCTCTGGATGGCCCTGTAAGATCTAATTTGTCAAAAACATCTAACCAGTTTGAACTATTTAAATTTAGTACGGGTTGCTGTGCTTCTTCTTTTGTTTCTTCCTCTGTATTTGGTTTTGTATCTTCCTCTATATTAGGGATTTGTTTTTCCTCTACCGGCTCTTTAGCTGGTTGAGTTTCTGGTATTGGTTTTTCTGCTAATTTAGGTTTTTTTTTTACGTCAGAATTGTTTGCTTCAGAGAAAGTTAGACATCTTAAAACAGCTATATCAAAACAATCTCTAATCTTGCCGGTTTGTTTTGCATCGACCAGCCCATTTGAGAAGAACTGATAATAAAGATTCATTGATTGAGAACCAGCATTGTTTGCTAAAGCAAGTTCAATAATTTTTTCATGTAGGAAGCTCAAAGCCCTATCAAATAATATTTCGTAATTTACATCTAATGATTGATAGCGTCTTAATTCCTCAATAACTTTATTTGTATCATTATTGAAAATTGAATCAAATAATTTTGTTGTTGATGACAAGTCAAGCACACCATGAAGTTTTGAAATTGATTCCTCATCAAGATCACCATCACAGTGTGATATTGCTTGATCAGAAAGTGTTAAAGAATCTCGTACTGAGCCCTTTGCAAGTTCAACCAACAAATCAATTGACTTGTCATCGGATTTAACCCCTTCTTCAGCAAATATTTTTTCAATATTTTTTCCGATCAGTTCATCGCTAACTAATTTCAAATTAAATTGAAGGCATCTAGAGATTATTGTTTTAGGAATTTTGTGAGTTTCAGTAGTAGCCATAATGAATATTACATGGCTTGGTGGCTCCTCTAATGTTTTAAGTAGGGCATTGAAGCTTTGCATTGACAACATATGGACTTCATCGATTAGATAAATCTTATATTTTCCTTGGGATGGTCGATATTGAACGGAGTCTAATAATTCTCGCATATCATCAACACCTGTTCTAGATGCTGCATCAATCTCAATAAGATCAAGATGAGAGTTTTTTTGAATCTCTTCACATGTTGTGCAGACGTTACAGGTATTGCCATTCTCTGCATCATAATTTGAGCAATTTAAAGCTTTGGCAAATAATCTACCAAGTGTAGTTTTACCAACACCTCTTGTTCCCGAAAAAATATAGCCATTATGGAAATTTTGATTCTTGATGATGTTTTTTAAAGCTATGACAGCATTATCTTGGCCAATTACCTCGGAAAATGATTTGGGTCTGTATTTATTTGCTAGTGCCATTAATCGAATTCTTTAAGAGCGTTTTTTATTATTTCATAACTAAACCCTCTATAGGCCAAAAACCTTAAAATCTTTTCCTTTTCTTTAAAATCTAATTTAGAATTTCGGCTTTTCTTATTAAATTGAGTAAGGCACTTCTCTTCCCAGTCAATTTCTAATGAAAACATATCGTATTGATCAGATTCAATCCCTTTTTTTCTTAGATACTGTGAAATGTAGTTGGGACCATAACCAGAATCTGATTTTGATCGAATGAAAGCGGCTGCAAATCTTTGATCATTCAAAAAATTAGATTCTATGAGTCTCTGAATTACATCGTTGAGATCACTTTGCGTTGGATCAAATTTTTTGAGCTTTGTTTTTAGTTCACTGATGGAGTGTTCTCTTCTAGAGAGAATATCCAGAGATTTATTCCATAGTTCAGAGCTGTCCAATCATTTAATTATAAGGAACAACTCTCGACTTGCCACCTGATCTAACTATTCTGACCTGATCACCTGCTCTAAATGAATAATCAACGTCTTCTGGCATCTCTTGAACAATAGAAATCTCTCTACTGTTGCTGTCTAATTTAATGATTATCTCAACACCTGGTTTTCTTGAAAGGTTTTCGCTGACATTCTGACCAACAACAGATCCTACAGCTGTTCCAACAACTGCTCCAACCTCTCTAGTCGTCTCATCGTCATCGCCACCAATATTTGAACCTACTACAGCCCCAAGAATTGAACCAAAGACATTTCCACTAGTTCTATCTCCTTCTATAGTTACATTCCTTATTGATACTACTACCCCTGTTTGAACGTATTGGCTTTTTGCTGCTGCATCTCTTGAGACCACGTCAGGAGAGAAACCACCTGTTGCACATCCTCCAAGAGTTAATAAAGATATAAGAATTAGTGATTGTATTTTTCTATTCATACTTATCTGACTCCATTAATAATGGAAAAGTTCCATCATGTAATTTAAATATATCCTCAACATTACAATTCAATACTGTGGCAATTTTTATTGATAGTACTGTTGAAGGCACATAAACTCCATTTTCGATCGCATTAATGCTTTTTCTAGAAACTTGTACTGCTTCTGCCAAGCTCGCTTGTGTAATGCCAGCTTCTTTTCTTTTCTGTGTGAGCAACACAACCAAATTTTTATGATCTTTACCCATATGTAACTTATGCTACTCATTTTATGAAAAAAAAACAACGTTTTGATAAGTTTACGTTACTTTTATTTAAAAAAGTTCTTGATTTTTCTCAATTTAGCTCTAGATTTAATAATGGTGGTGCTCGGGTGAGGCCATCGAAAATTTAACTAGTCGCTTTAAG
>CEPW01124246.1_pt1 | contig 13072 bp, 10 predicted proteins | sample 356211 | NCBI WGS metagenome assembly CEPW01 (sample SAMEA2620021, study PRJEB7988) | marine metagenome | biome: marine biome (ENVO:00000447); feature: deep chlorophyll maximum layer (ENVO:xxxxxxxx); material: "saline water (ENVO:00002010), including plankton (ENVO:xxxxxxxx)" | depth 25 m
CATGCCTTCGTTACAACAACACGTGGGTGTCTTGCCAAAAGGACAAAGTGCGAAATTGGCGAAGTCAAATGCGCAACAACGACGTCTAGCGATCAAACCGGCGCACATTCTCCCCGCGCCTGGACCGGGAGGCCATCATCATCATCATCATCATCATCATCAACAACAATATTATTATCAACAACAATCTCAACACGGATCTTATATTGACCAAACGGGACGCGTCGTATATTACCAACATCCTCCTCAGCAACAACAACAGCAATACCACCACGTGCCTCCTAACATGCAGCAGTATCAGCAATATCCTCAGCATCCTCAGCATCCTCAGCAGCAAGGTCACCTACATCGAGTTGAATCGATGCCACAGTTCCCGACGACGACGGGATTGAACGGGTCCCCGGTGCACAGATCGCATCCGTATCATCCGCAGCATCAACAACAGCATCACAATTCGCATTTGCACTACCAAAATCCGAACGCAATTGGAAGATCTGCTGCGTTGTATCAGCAAGGGGGACAACAAAACTTTGCCGCCGGAGGCGGCCCAGCGCCGAAGTTGCCACTCGGTTTGAAACTCACGAAATCAAATTCGCTCAAGGATTTACTTCGCGCGCATGAGATTGGGAAGATTAACAAAGCAATCGCGGCTGATTCGGCTAATGCGAATGGAGCTTCGAGTAACGGTTCTCCCACGACGGTTGCGAACGAACATCCTTTGTTCAACGCGAACGCTTTCGGTGACGATGACGAGGAAATTTTGTCTCTTAACAATTTGCCCGATAACGTTGATTTGAACGATTTGAGCGTCGAGCTCGATGACTCCTATCTCGTCTTTTGAGCGAGTATACTGCTATAATGAAAATTCTACAGTCATTAAAGGATCTGTGTGTAATTTATAACATGTATTTATTATTATTAAAACTCCATTAAAACGTAGAAAGCTTATTCTTTCTTCTCTGTGCCATGCGGTGCCATACGATTGGCTTCTTTAGGGGGCGGCTCTTCTCCCTTTTTGTGCACGAAAAACTTAAGACGCGCCTTACGATCTCTCGACGTCTTCTCAGATTCCCAAGTCGCGTACATCACGAGCACATCATCGTCGCTGGTTAAAGGTATGATGGAGCGATCGCCTTCCGAATACGCCAAACTTTCGACATTCTCCCCGGAGGGGTGCCCGAGCGCTTTCGAAAGCTGACCACGAAGCTCTTCGAGCGTGTCTGCTTTATCCAAACGCGCAAGTGTTTTCTTATTTTCAAGAATAATCGTCGAGTTTATCTTACCGTCGTTATTTAACAGGTGCATTAAAGTTCGAAAGAGCGTTTGGCCAGCGAGAAACATCGCGAAGAAGAGACCGATGCCTTTGTCGAATCGAAGTGAACGGTCGAATACGGCAGCGCCTAGATTTCCATACATTGGGCCCGGACATAGCGCCGCTAGACCCCAGCCAACCCCAAAAATCGAGGCACCGACCAAAACTCGCCATTCAAAAGGCTGGTTTGGTTTATCTGGTTGCGCGAGCTCGTCTCCAAAGAAAGAACGCTTCAGTTGCAAGCCTTTGTCTTGGTACTCGGACTCTCTCTCGTTCCAGGATTTCCAACCTTTTATATACGCAAACGTGGGAATCGAAAAAGCTAACGCGACAAAAAGAAACACCATCAAACTCGGGTCGAACGTATTTTTGGTCACTGAAAGAAAGGCAGATACTGTCGCTGGATCAAACATACGGCCTACGCAAAGCGATAATCCAAATAAAGATCCCGAAACGGAGTTCGCGACAGATTTCGTGCACTTACGAATCCTTTCATTTTCTCCATATGCGCCAATGAGCGTGACGACGGCAAAAAATGCCAAACTTGAAAGCCAAACGAGAAGAAGTTTTGACGTGTGAAAGGCACTCTCGGCTTCTGCGGCAGCGATGGCAAAAAAACCCCACGCAAAGGCACACAAAATAAAAGCTCCCCGTGAAACAAGATCAATGGGAGGTAGTGCTTTTTCCTTTTCCACGTGATACGTTTCGTAAATGCGTTGTTGTTTCTCTTCTTTTGTCTCTGTCTCTCTTATCGTACACATGCGCTCAAAATTTTCCTCCCAGGAGTCTGTTCCAGTGACACATCTGTAATACAAGTACAAACCTGCGACGATCGATATGAACGGAAGTGCAATCGAGGTAAACTTCAATGCCAATATTGCCGTAGCGAATAACGTATGGCTCACCGCCGCAACCCACGGAACGATAATATCTGCGTTCGTAAACATTCTATCAAAAAACAAATCAAACGTAAACGTTCTTATTCCTGAGTCCATCAACACCACATTCATCGCACCGGCAGTATCAAAAACAGTAGCAGTAATCACACCGACCATAAAAAAGATGCTCGTGGCAACCAAACTTCTCTTCGAGAGCCGTGCGATGCCGCTTACGGCATGCCCGGACGTACACCCACCCGCGCACGCGGACCCGACACCAACACACCAACCTGCAATCCCTAATCTCACGCTATTTTGCACCGATTGAAACCCTCCGTCTGGAAGCAAATAACTCAAGTCGAAGACGTTCAAGAGGATTTGTGTTCCGAATAATAAACCGATCAAGAAAGCTGGTTTTTGAGGATGTCGGTGCAATCCAGACACGCCAATCGCCTCACCCGTGGTCAAATATTTCGTCACTAAACTCGTCGCAAGAAACACTCCCCCGACCACCGCTGCGCCGGGCTTATACTCGGACGGATAATGCGGGGGAAGCGATACCTTTTTCGTCGAGACGCCGACGACGCTTTTATTTTTTGTTCGAAGTTTTTCGATTCCTATGCCCGTCGCCACGTCCAGTTCGTTCGTTTTCTTCAGCTTGGACGAAGCAGGCGTCGGCGATCTCTTCTTCTTCGACGACGAGAGCCGCGACGCGCGCGGGACGATGGTCGTTCTTCTCGTGCTCGGTACGCGCATCATCATCATCATCGCGCGGCGTGTTTTGCGTCTTCTTCTTCTTCTTCTTCCTCTTCTTCTCTCTGGTGGTCGTATTTTTTAAGATACAAACAAAGAAATTGGCGGTCGTGTATTTTTAAGAGATACAAAAAAATACGAGCACTCTTCAAAAGAAAAAAAAGAAGATATGCGCGCAAAACGCGTCCCATTCGCATTCGCGCTCCTCTCGTGTTCGGCCTTCTTCCTCTCCTCGTCCGACGCGAGACTGTACGGTTCGTACTCCAGAACGGGCGGCACGAGAAAACCATCCGGCATCCGCTTCTCGAGTAGACTCGCGTACAACGCGTACGGTCGAAAACTGCTCCAAGAAGAAAGAGGAACACTCCAAGAGATGCAAAACTTCGTCGAGCCCGTGGCGACTTGTCCGGAGAACAACACCATGTATAACGTATTAAAGACGACGCCAGAACTGTCGAGGTAAGACCTAAAGAATAAAGAACGTTTAAATAGACTCCATTTCATTTCGTTAATGGTACTTACCATCTTGTCGAGGTTTTTTAACGTTACTCTACAATATCCGAAAGTCACGGATGCGTTGCAAAAGTATTCGAGATATGATACGGTTTTTGCGCCGTCGGATGATGCCATCCAAGATCTCGTGGAGTGGTCTGGTTACGACGAGTTCGAAGAGTTCGTCTCGGTACTTTGGGGAGAAGATGAATACGAGGCGCGTTTGATCGCGCACCACGCCGTTCCCGAATCGAATCTGACGTTAGCACAGTTGAGAGAGCTAAAAGGCCCGTATCGATATTTGAGAGACGCGCTCGGCGAAGTGATGCCGTTGAAGATCGAGTCGTCCCCGCAAAATGTAACCATTCGAGCGCTCGGTTCGGAAGGCACCATCATCAAACCCGACTTAATCGCTTGCAACGGCATAATCCACGTCATCGACTCAGTTCTGTTACCGTTCGACGGCGACGGCGTCTTGGACGACGAGCAAAAAGATGAGTTACGAGACGCGATTCGAGCTTTATTCGAGTTGAACGGTCCCGGGACAATCGCGGACGACGTCATCAGGAAGAACGTGGCCGCCATTCTCTTAGGGTACGACCCGATCGAGAATCTGGACGTCGCGCTTGGTCTCGCCCCGGCGCCTTCGCCTTCCGTCGACGAAGAGGGGGAACAGGCGAGCAGATAAAAGAGAGAAGAGCAACGCGGTGCACTCGCAGCAGACGACTCCACTAAAGGCGCGAAAGAGAGTGTCGCGCAAAAATTCTCGCCTTTGCCTTCTGTCGAGAGGGAGAACGGGCGAACAGATACGAAAAAGAGACCCACACTACCTACATACTACCATCATGCAGATATTTCGCTTGATTCTCTACAATTTCTTTCTATCACCTTTAAACTGATTTTTATCTACGAAAGCATACAACGCGCAAGAGCAGAGCACCACAAAAAACCTCAAAAAAAAAAACCTCATAAATTTGTTGTCGCATTTCCATATCCCTTACAGCGAAGAAGAGAGTTTTGCATGACGCCGAGCGGTTGGGTACTTCGTCGAGCGGAAGGCGTGGCTTCTTCCTCGTCGTCATCGTCGTCGAGGTGGTGGAGAAGCGGCGAACTCGTTCGAATGCGACGAGCGATGAGCAAGCGCGCGTTTTTACGCATCGATGCGGCGCTTTTGTCGTCGTCGCATTTGCATCGAGAAAATACCGCGAGCGGTTGGTGTCGCGCGGCGACGAAAGCGACGAGTTGTCGAGGTATTTTGCGCGCTTCGACGCGGCAACACCAACAGCGAAGAGTACTGACAGCCGCAGCGAATGGGGTGTCTCCGGGAAAAAAGCACGGCGATTTGCCGAAGAATTTCGAGCACACGGACGTGGAAGAACCTTTGTATAAGAGATGGGAACAATCCGGAGCGTTTAAACCGAAACAGAACGATAATAAAGAACCATTTACGATTCCAATGCCGCCACCAAATGTGACCGGTGCGTTGCACATGGGCCACGCGATGTTTGTGACGATTCAAGACGTGATGTCTCGATCGATGCGAATGCGAGGACATCCAACTTTGTGGTTACCCGGGACGGATCACGCGGGGATTGCTACTCAGTTAGTCGTGGAGAGGCAATTGGAAAGCGAAGGTCTGTCGAGAATTGGCGTTGGGAGGGAGGAGTTTGAGAGGAGAACGTGGAAGTGGAAGAATGAATACGGGAATAGGATTCAAAATCAGATTAAACGTTTAGGCGCGAGTTGCGATTGGAGTCGAGAACGGTTCACCTTGGATGATAACTTAAGCGAAGGTGTTTTGGAGGCGTTCAGTCGATTGCATGAGCAAGGCTTGATTTACAGAGGGTCATATATGGTGAACTGGGCGCCAAAGTTGCAAACGGCGGTCTCGGATTTAGAGGTTGAGTATAGCGACGAGCCTGGTTTTTTGTTTCATTTCAAGTACCCGTTGGAAGGGTATGAGGAGGATAACACGAAATTTTTACCGGTGGCCACGACAAGACCGGAAACGATCGTCGGGGATACCGCCGTGGCAGTGCATCCTGAAGACCCACGATATAAAGATTTTGTCGGCAAATTCTGCGTCGTCCCCGGAACGAACGGGAGGAAAATTCCGGTCATAGCGGACGACTACGTCGACATGGAGTTTGGTACTGGCGCATTGAAAATCACCCCGGCGCACGATCCGAACGATTACAATATGGGTAAAAAACGTGATTTGGAATTTATCAATATCATGAACAAAGACGGGACGATGAACGCGAACGCGCACGCGTACGATGGCTTAGATCGGGCCGAATGTCGCTCGAAAATTTGGGAAGATTTAGAAAAAGACGGCTTGGCGATTAAGAAGGAAGATTACGAAACGAGAGTGCCACGATCCCAAAGAGGTGGCGAGGTCATAGAACCTATGGTTTCGGAGCAGTGGTTTTGTAAAATGGAAACGATGTCCACGCCAGCATTGAATGCGCTGAAAACGGGCGAATTAACAATTGTCCCAAAACGGTTCGAGAAAGTATACGAAACCTGGTTGAGCGATTGCAAAGACTGGTGCATCTCGAGACAATTATGGTGGGGACATCGCATCCCGGTGTGGTACGTTCACGATAGCATAGAAGATTTACAAAATGCAAAGAAAGGCGAAGGTAAAGGCGCGTCCAAGAAGTACGTCGTGGCGAAGAACGACAAAGACGCCCGAGCTCAAGCCGAGGCAAAATATGGTGAGGAAATTATTTTGTACCGAGATGAGGACGTGTTGGATACGTGGTTTTCGAGCGGTTTGTGGCCATTTTCAACAATGGGCTGGCCGGATGAAAACACTCCGGATTTCAGAAAACATTTCCCCGGGTCTGTGTTGGAAACCGGGCACGACATTTTGTTCTTTTGGGTGGCGAGAATGATTATGATGTCTTACGGCATGACTGGTAAGTTGCCGTTTCACACAGTATATTTACACGGTTTAGTTCGAGACGAGCAAGGGAGAAAAATGTCGAAATCTTTAGGGAACGTTGTCGACCCGTTGGGTGTTATAGGTGACGTCGGGTGCGACGCGTTAAGATTCACTTTGGCAACTGGAACCAGTCCCGGTCAAGACTTGAACTTGAGTTTGGAACGATTAAAGAGCAATAGAAATTTCACGAACAAAGTATGGAACGCGGGCAAATTTGTCTTGTTCGCCATGGAGGATTTGAGCGACGATGAGCGCGCGGAGATCCAAAAGATGTCAGAAACGATTGCCTCTTCTAATGGCGCGTCTCTATCGCTTTCTGAGCGATGGATAATCTCCAAGTTGCACCAAACCATTGACCAGGTGACGAAATCTTTGGACAAGTACGATTTCGGCATTGCCGGTCGCAATGCTTACGGGTTCTTCTATGATGATTTCGCGGATTGGTTCATCGAGTCTATTAAGACCAAATTCAACGATAAAAGTGATCCGGAAGGAAAGAAACGCGCATTGGCCGTAACTTTGTACGCCTGTGATGGCATTTTGCGACTATTACACCCGTTCGTGCCGTACGTTACCGAGGAAATTTGGCAGGCGTTGCCGCATTCGGGCGATTTGTTGATCTCGCAATCGTGGCCGGAAACCGATCAGAAGAAAGACGAAGCCGCGGAACAATCTTACGAAATGTTAAGAAGCGTCGTCACGAAAATCCGAAATGCTCGAGCGGAATATAACGTCGAACCGGCGAAAAAAATAGAAAATTGCACGATTGTCATTAAAGATTCCTCGGCATTGCTTTCCGATTTGCAAAGCGAAGTGGCCGTCTTATGTTCGTTGGCGCGGTTAGACCCGGCGACGACCTCGATCGCGTCCTCGGCTCCTGCTGATTGTGAACAAAATCCGTCCGATTACGTCAACGCCATCGTCGCCGACGGCGTGGAAGTGTTCTTATCCTTAGCCGGTTTAGCCGATCCGGCGAAAGAGTCCAAACGTTTGAAGAAACAAGCCGAAAAGTTGGAAAAAGATCTGAAGGGGTTGAACGGACGATTGAGTTCGGAGGCTTTCTTAAGCAAAGCTCGACCGGACGTGGTGGAAAAAGCCCGAGCCGAGGCGAAGGAGTTGACCGAGCAGTTAGCCGCGGTCCAGGCGCGATACACAGTTATGATGGATTTATTAGCAACCGCATCTAAATAAACAAAAATAAAATACACGTACAAAGAGTTCAAATTACACAAATACAAAAGCTAGCCTTCATTCAACTGACTCTGTCTCGGACTCCCAACGCTACCAGACCGAATTTCCTGCGCTTCTAACAATAACAACGACGAGAAACTTCTCGATCGATTTCGTGTACCCGCCAACCCGACGTTCCCGGCGTCCTCGTCCATCTCGTTCGTGTGAACCACAATCACCGGCGAACTTGGTTGGATACCATTATTACCACTGCCATTCGCCGTTGGTGATGCACTCGCCATCATTCCAACCTCTAAATTTTCGAAAGATTTCGAAATAGGATTCGCATTTGCACCCTCAGCGTACACGTGCACTTGCGGTATCGTTCGAGCACCATCGTTCACGCCCCCGAACTTTTCAGTGTAGTTAAAACTCCCGTGTTGCCTCCCGATGCTCTTGCTGTTTTCATCGTCGTCGAAATATTCTCGTCCGTGTCTTCCTCTCGACGACTCTCCGTAATTGTTCGTTCTTTTGTGAATTGGAATGCCTCCTAAAGCGTTGTTGTCTTCTCTCCTGCGGGGTTCGTCCGTGTTCTCAAACCCATTCGACGGGTGGTTTTGAATGTGGTCAAAATCCTTCGCAGATGTTGGAGATTGTAAAGACGCCGTTAACGCGGAAGACACCGCGCCTTTCTTCCTTGCCTCATCGCGTTCGAGTGTTTGCGACCGCATGATGCCTTTTCTTGCACGTTCGTGCTACGCGTGGTACAACCAAAGCAAACTTTCACTGGCGAATTATTTATCCATAAAACAGACGTCGTAAAACCTACAAAAAGGAAATGAAGTCGACGATATAAAAAAAAGGACGTTTTTTGCGCGCTCGACGAACGTTGTTGAGTGCGAGTGGATGCGTACGCGTAAATATGTACAAATACGAGTTCTACCGAACGATAATTTCTTCCTGGTTGCTAATATATTAGGCTACTCTGCGAAACCCACCCTCTTTTTGCGCTTATTTTTCACTCGCTCGAACACGGACGCCAAGGCGTCTTTTTTACCTCGTTTCGCCAACGAGGCGAGGAGCGTGATCGCGTCGACCCATACATCTCGCTCAGATTCGGTTTCACAGGCGAAACGGTAGTGATGAGCAGCGCGTGCTACCGCGAAAGAAGAATCGTTATCTTTTTCTTCTTTCTCTCGGACAGAGAGGATGAAAGCAAAACAGTTTGGCGGACGAGAAATGTCAGAAACTGGTTGGCAAGACTCGATGGAGAGGATGGGGAGGTTGACGTTGAAATGATTCTTGGAAGTACTCTCAGCAGCAACACCCCACGCGTCGTTTCGAGAAGGCACATAATCACCGGATTCGCTCTTGATGCGAAAGGTTTGCGCGGCGTCGACGGTTTTAAAAGCAGAGGCACATATGGCAAAGCGACGCCGAGCCCAGTCGAAATCGGTTATGGCTGTTCTTTTGTTCTCATCCTCTCCATGCTGTTTTCCTATGCCACCGGCGAACCAAATGTTGCCAGCAAAAAGAGAATCGTAGCCACATTGCGTGTCAGGCAAAGCGCTTTCGACTAACTGTGCGCTTTCCGAGTAGACCTCTTTGGCATTTTTCGTCTCCGAAGATGAAGGCAACGAAGAAGTCACCATAGCTAACGCTGAAAAGACATACACCGCGGCGTGGTCGCTCCTACCTCTGGCAAACTCCACCGTTCCTAAGTTATAAGCCGCTCGATGGAAATCGGGCGAAATACGAATCGCTCTTCGGAATTTCAGAATCGCTTCGCTCAAGCATTTTGATTTGCTCTCGGCGACGCTACAATTACTACTACTACGAAAATGATGACCGTCTCTACCGCTCGATTCTGTTTCTGCTTCTGTTTTTCCATTCACCACCACCGCTGCCATAGCCATCGCCGTGCTAGCCGTCGTTGTCGTCCCACTTCTTTCACTTCCTTCGCGGCTTCTCCCCCCTCCAAACTCCTCCTCCGTCATCAACATCGCTCTTTGCCTCAACGCCAACCCATGGTTATTCAACGCTCTCGATATGCTCATCGGCGTTACTATCTCAACCAATTCTTCTCCTTCATCTTTTACTCGTCCTAGAAACGTCCGCTTCATCCCAACATCAACCGCTTTCTCGTACTTCTCGCACGCCTCTCGCCATAACAATTCCGCTTCTTCCGGCCTTTTTGGTTCCAGTAATCGAGCGCGGTCGCCAATAGCAATCGCCCAGTTGTAGTATATGGTATCTGTGAACAAATAAAGAAATTTCGATATCGTCATAACCATGAAAACCACGCGTGCAAATAGATTACATCCGAGACCGATGGAAAAGAAAAACGATGGAACACGTCCCCGCGCGAGACAAAGCGAAAAATTTTCTAACGAACACCCAAAAGGCACTCAAACGCACATGCTTCTTTCATCTTCGCCGCTACCTCGTACGCTTTGCACGCTTTCAGGTGCAATCCTTCCACGACGTTTCCATTTTCCTCCTCTTCCTTTTCGGAACTCATCGTCATCGACAGTCGTTCCGCTTGTTCTTGCAACGTCAGCGCGGTTTGCGAGAGAATCTCGACCATGTTTTCCTCTCCATCGTCGTCCCGTTCGTTCTCTCTCAAGCGATGAAAGAGCCCGTCCAGTTTCGTTTGCAGTTTTCTCTGATGGTTGTCTTTGGGTAACGGAGACGTCGCGTGGACGTGCTGGGACAAATACTGGACGATTTTTTTCCTGTCCGGCGGCGCTGGGGTCTCCTCGGGCATGGTCCTGTCGCTTCGAGAGAGCGCTTTTTGAATGGAGAATAGAGATACGAAATGGAAAAAATCAATATTCGTCATTGTAAAAAAGCGCACAAAACCCGATCAAAAACATGCACTTCGCGAGCCGGAAAATGGCGGCAAGAGCGATCGTTATCGTCGCGATGAGCGCGATGACACTTTTAGGCGCGATGCGTGCGTTTTACACCGACACGAGCACGACTACCGATGATACTCATCTGACGGCAAAAACAACGCTGGAACGAGAATTTGGATTAGCAACAGAATTTACTACTCCCGAAGCGCCGGATAAAAAAACGACGCAGACGAAAGCGCACGAGCGCTATTACGATCCAGACGCGGCGAGAGAATACGTGCCAAGTACCGCACCGAAGCCAGACGAGTATTTCATTTACTGCAATCGTTCTTCAGAAACTCTTTTTGATGCACAAAATTCTGGATTCAAAGATACATCTTCGACCGTGTATCAATACAACGCGCGGAAAGATGTGAAACATATCGTCGAGGCCATCCACGAAGCTTCTTTAAACAGAAACCCCTTCAAGTCGGCATATTTTTGTAACATATTACCGGAAGATTTATACAACGACATTCAAACGTATTTCCCCCCTGCGTATGCGTTGATGAAGGATCAACGCGCCAACGCTGGGCAGGTGGGTCGTAAAGATGCGGATAAAAGATACAAGTGTTCTGCGTTTGATATTTTGAAACTGAAAGACGAGAAAAAGTGGGGGAAGGTGTTGAAAGCGAAAAAGGTTTGGGAACGAGCTACCAAAGCATTGTATTCTCCGAGCGTGAAACTCGCTTTGTTTATGAAGTTTAAGATTAGTAAGAAACCGGTGTCGAGAGATTTTAGAGTGCAGTCGGATGCCGGAGGATTTAGCATCGGGACACATCCGGACAATAGGAAGAAAATTTTGACGTTTCAGTTGTATTTACCTCAAGATTCAAACGAGGAGAGTTCAGTATATACGTATGGGACGTGTTTACACACTCCCGAGCAACACAAAATGCGAGACAAAATCGATGGATCGGCGCCGTGCGAAAAGAAGATGACGTTTGTCGCGAATAGTGCGTATGCGTTTCCGGTGACGCGATCGTCGTTTCACTCGGTGGAAAAAGTTGTAGGGAAATCGAAAGGTGCGAGGAAAACCATCATGCTAAATTGGTACACGCATGTCATGGAAGGCGCGCAATCCATGGGTGGTGGTCTTCTCTCGTTAATCGCCGGTTAATAAATAGATAGTCGTGTTTTGTGCGATTCCCAGATATTTACTGTAGTTGAAATTGTCACCGCGCATTGATACATCGAAAGGTGTGTGTATATTTATACTCGTACGGCTTAAAACACATAGCGATAACGTTATTCGTTCGTTCTCTAAAACCACCCGCTCCCTCTTGGCTTCGGCAACTCGTAAATATATTCTCCGGCTCCTATTTTGAACAACTGCCTCGGCGTCGGCGGATCGATGCCCATGATATCCATCGTATGTTTAATCCCGTCTTTCACGATGTACATGCTCGTCGGCGCGATAAACTCTAAGTGTGGATGCCACACTTTCGAATTCGCGACTCGAGTCGAGTGAATTTGAATTCCCGTAATCACGGCGTAATCTGCTTTCTCAGGGTCTACAGTTTTTTCAATCAAATCCGCAATATCGCCCTGGATAACTTTATTCGCCAATTTCGTCACATCGACGAGACCCAAACCTTTATCCGGGATTTTCTCCTTATCTATAGCTTTCAACATTCTATTCGTTAAAATAGAAAACTCTGGATCCAACGGGTCGTGCCAACACGTCTCATCGCTTTCTCTTTTCAACTTCCCATCTTTATACTGCTTGAACATCGGTTGCATTTTGATCAAAGCCCCGCACGCGCACGACTGCTGCGCCCGACCACTTCGTATCACCGATCCAATCTTTCCTTCTGCATCAATCGCAATATGCGGCAACGCGAACAAGACGTACCGTTCTCTCCCAGTGGCGAAGTCAATAGGTGCGTGCGAAAACCCAGCCCCTAGCCCGGTCGTCCCGGCGGAAATCACTCCGCCCAAACCGTCGATATCCATCGAGTATCCGAAAATGTCGTGAATAGCGTTCTTCAGCGGAAACGTGATTTCATCTCGGCACAGCGACGTCAACGCGATGCTATTGTCCGCGGTAAACCCAAATCGTCGAAGCATGACTTCCGTACGAAACAGGAAATCATCCATGCCAATCGCGTTAGGAAAGTGCTTCGTGACGACTTCGATGCGCTCGTTTATGTACGCTTTCCTGTTGTGTTGCAACTCCGGGTCAATGTCAAACCCACCGTACTCGTAAAAACGGGGGCCATGCGGCGTGATTGGATCTTTAATGTCCGTGCTTAAAGTGTGTGGATACGTGCTGTTATCCGCGCGCGTGACGAGAGTAATCGTGCCTCTTTGGTTCTTTCGTCTCCTCAGATGGTCCACATCGGCACCACGTGGCCGAGGATTTCGATTCCCACGTCTCCTCGTCGGCGTCGACGTCGAGCACGACGTTCTCGCGACGGTCAACGCGGCGCACGACGCGCGCATCATCGTACCACCACCCGCGTTTTTTTGTGTGTGTGCTCCTCCCGCGCTCTCTTCTCGTGCGCGCCGATTTATGTCAAAGCGCTTTCGCCGCCGGGAAAAAAGTTTTGAGGGTTTGAGGGTGAGAGGTCTTTTTTGGATCCCTTTTTTTCTTTTAAAAAAAAGTGCTAAAAAAAAA
>CEPW01074243.1_pt1 | contig 13067 bp, 7 predicted proteins | sample 356211 | NCBI WGS metagenome assembly CEPW01 (sample SAMEA2620021, study PRJEB7988) | marine metagenome | biome: marine biome (ENVO:00000447); feature: deep chlorophyll maximum layer (ENVO:xxxxxxxx); material: "saline water (ENVO:00002010), including plankton (ENVO:xxxxxxxx)" | depth 25 m
ACGCCATCGAGGACGCGCACCCCGACCCCCCCCCTCCACACACCCACACACCCACACACCCACGGGTCGTGGACCCTCAAAACAGCCACACACCACGCCGACCCACGATACGATACATACACGCTAAACCCTCGACTCGATGTGATCGGACATGTGGAACCCCCCCGCGCGCGCGGTGCCCGCGGTCGTTGGCCCGAGGATGGGACGGGACTCGGCGGGAGACGACGACCGCGGGGTCGTCCATCGCGCGCGTTGGAGATTGCGGAGATTGAGACGATCGATCGAGTCGAGTCGAGTCGAGTCGTCGATCGGGAGCGGTCGTTCGAGGTCGTTCGATCGACGAATCACAGAATCAAAGGAGGAATCGAATCGATCGATTGGATTGAATCGCGATCGTTCGTCGTGGACGACGACGACGACGGTGACGCGCGGTGACGCGCGGTGGGCGACGCATCGTGCGCGGTGGTCGTGCGCGCGCGGGGGATTGAATCGAACGGGGAGGCTTCGGAGTCGTCTCTCGCGAGGAGGAGGCGGAGGACGATGTTGAAGAATGTGAAGAAGCAGTGGAGCGGGTGGCGGGGCGGCGGCGGCGGCGGCGGCGAACGCGAACGCGCGTCTTCCGCGTCTTCTACGTCTTCGATGACGTCCACGACGACGATGGTGAACGGTGTGAGCGGTGGTGGTGGTCACGGACGACGTTTGGAGGACGGTGAGGGCGATGCGTCGTCGTCGTCGTCGTCGACGGCGACGACGAACGGGACGAGCGGCGGCGTGTTGTATAGAGTGGCGGACGCGGCGGCGAACGCGGCGGGCGGGGGGTTTCGCGCGTTGAGTTCGTTTCGAGCGGACGCGGAGGGGTCGAGGAGCGGCGGTCGGATGAAATCGAAAAAGATGCCGCGGATGGAGACGCTGTACGATAAGAAGAAGCCGTTATTTTTGTTCAGGGACGTGTCGGTGAAGGAGCGGCAGGCGCTCTTTGTGAAAAAGTTGCAGCTGTGTTCGTATTGTTTTGATTTCACAGACGCGTCGAGTTTCGCGAGGGAGAAGGAAATCAAACGTCAGACATTGATTGAATTAGTGGACTACGTCAATCAGGGCGCGGGTCGATTTAACGAACAGGTGGTGGAGCACGTCAACGTCATGTTGGCGCAAAACTTGTTTCGCACGCTTCCGCCGTCGAGTTCCGAGCAAACGGGCGTGTCGAGCGCGGCCGTGTTCGATCCCGAGGAGGAAGACACCAAGCTCGAACCGTCGTGGCCGCACTTACAGATAGTCTACGAATTTCTCTTGCGATACGTCGTCTCCAACGATATCGACATAAAGAATAGCAAGGCGTACCCGTACATCGATCAATCCTTTGTCCTCAGATTGCTCGAGTTGTTTGACAGCGAAGACCCGAGAGAGCGTGATTACCTGAAGACGATTTTACACAGAATCTACGGTAAATTCATGGTGCATCGGCCTTTCATTCGACAGGCGATAAACAACACCTTCTTTCGATTCATTTACGAGACGGAAAAGCACAACGGCATCGCCGAATTGCTCGAGATTCTTGGTTCAATCATCAACGGTTTCGCGCTTCCGCTCAAGGAGGAACACAAAACCTTCTTAAAGCGCGCATTGCTTCCACTGCACAAACCAAAGTGCGTGGGAATGTATCATTCACAGCTCGTGTACTGCGTGACGCAATTCGTCGAGAAGGATCCGCACATGGCGGACGTCGTCATTCGAGGTTTGTTAAAGTACTGGCCCGTGACGAATTCGCAAAAAGAAGTGCTCATACTGGGAGAGCTGGAGGAGGTGTTGGAGTTGACGCAGAGCGCGCAATTCGCCAACGTCATGGTGCCCATGTTCAAACAAATATCCCAGTGCATCAATTCCACCCACTTCCAGGTCGCCGAGCGGGCGTTATTCCTCTGGAACAACGATTACATTGTCAACCTCGTGGCGCAGCATCGCCAGGCGTTGCTCCCGGTGTGCTTGGGCGCTCTCGAAAAGAACACCGTCGGACACTGGAACGCGGTCGTGGGTGGATTGACCATCAACGTGCGCAAAATGCTCCAAGAGATGGATCCCGAGCTCTTCGAACAGTGTCACAAGCGATGGGTCGAGGACCAAGCGCGTCTCGTCGACGACGACAAAGCGCGCCGAGAGCTCTGGTCTCGCGTCGAAAAGCTCGCAATCATGAATTCGCCGTGAAATCGCGCGAGACGTCTCGGGAATCGAAAAAAGTATACCAGTCACGACGTTCGGAAACGCACGCTCGCGTGACGCTCGGGACTCGGCTCGTCCGAGTCCAGTAATGTTGTAAAAACATCGCAGCCGCCGCTTTGTCGCCGCGCGTCTTCAGAGGGACCCTCCTCATCTCACCTTTGCACACGTCGGCGCGCGTGGACGACGCGCACTCTCGTCGACGTTGACGCGCATCGAGAAACACGCGTCATGTTGAGTTTTCCGCGCGTCCAACCGTCGGCGTCGCGCGTCCGCGCGCCCGCGTTGAACTCTCGACAGAGCGCGAAAGCGCACCGACCGGCGGCGGCGTCCCCGTCGACGTCCGACGCGAGCGTGAGTGCGTACGATCGCGACGTGCTCATCGTCGGACCGGGAGTGCTCGGCTCGCGCATCGCGAGCGAGTGGTTGGAGCGGTACCCGAGCGCCGTCGTCGTGGGACAGACGAACACGGAGCGCTCGCACGAGACGTTGCGTCTCGCCGGGGTGACGGCGAGGACGAAGGATTTTCCGAGCGATGATCCGAGCGCGGGGAGGTCGTTCGCCTACGTCATCTTCTGCGCACCGCCGAGTGGGAGCGAGGATTACCCGGGAGAACTTCGCGACGCGCTCAAGTACTGGAACGGACGCGGAACCTTTGTCTTTACGAGCTCGAGCGCCGTGTACAAGAATGAAGACGGCGCGGAGTGCGACGAGACGAGCGAAGTGTACGATCTGGGAGAGAGTCCGCGAGTCGATCGTCTGCTGAACGCAGAAAAAGTCGTGCTCGACGCCGGTGGAGTGGTGTGCCGATTAGCCGGGCTGTACCACTCACAACGCGGGGCGCACAAGTACTTCATCAAGACGCCTCGGCTCGATTCCCGCGCCGACGCGTTGGTGAATTTGATTCACTACGAAGACGCCGCCGAGCTCTGCATCGCCGCCCTCATGTCTCACACCAAATCCACCGTCTTTCTCGGCACCGACGGCGTTCCCGTGACGCGCGAAGCGATCGCTCGTCTCGCCGTCAACAGCGGCGCGTACGACGACGACGTCGCCGTTCCCGAGTTTACCGAAACCGACGGTCCTCGAGGTCGCGTCATGTCCAACGACTCCACTCGTCGAGCGTTGAATTGGGAACCAAAATATTCCAGTTTCGAATCCTTCATGAAGCAGGACGCCGCGCGCGATTCCTACGCCCCCGCCGACGCCTCGAAACGGCGGCGGCGAAAGTGGATTTTTCCCGTCATCCAATGGAATCCCAAGCTTCCTCTGTGATGGACACCATCGTTGCCACGGGTTCTTACGACGATCACGTGCGTCTGTGGGACGTGCGAGCGCTGAAATCGCCCGCGAGCGAACTCAACGTCGGCGGCGGCGCGTGGCCATGTCGGTGGCATCCGACGAGACGCGCGCTCGCGTAGGGCTATGATGCCATAAATGGTCGATAGATTTTATTAGACGTGTAAACCATACACTATGTACACCATCCTCATTGTCACGAGACACGTATACAAGACCCACGAAACGCTAAACGTGGAATCACGCGTTCGGACACACGGATGAACGGCGGAGCTCGCCCCGCGCGCGAGGTCCCCTCGGCCTCGCCCGTGGTCGAACGCGCGCGCGTCGACTCGTCCGATCGCCGCCGCGCGTCCTCACTTCCCCGCACGGTCGCGCGAGGACTTTTTTTGCAAACCAAAAAAGTCTCACACGCACACCTCACGCACGATGTCCGCCGCCGCCGCGCACTCCACGGCCGCGCTCGCCCTTCGCGCCAAGCTCCAATCGCGCAAGGTTTCTCGCCGATCATCCAAGGCGTCCACCGTCGTCCGCGCCTCCGCCGTCGCGGCGCCGGCGGGCGCGGCCAAGGAAACGATCGATGATGCGATTAACTCCGTGCGATTCTTGGCCATCGACGCCATCAACAAGTCCAACTCCGGTCACCCGGGCCTTCCGATGGGATGCGCGCCGATGGGCTATGTCATCTTCCGGGAGGCGATGACGCACAACCCGCAAAACGCCAAGTGGTTCAACCGCGATCGTTTCGTCTTGTCCGCCGGTCACGGGTGCATGTTGCAATATTCTTTGATGCACTTGACCGGTTACCCGAGCGTGTCGGTGCGTGTTCGACACGTCCTCTCCTCGATCGCTCGATTCATGCACGCCTCGGAGAGATAGATAAGCCCTGGTGGCGACAACCCTCTCGGGGGCGCGAGAGCGACCGCGAGGGGTGGTCGGGACTGGGAGAAAAATAGAGAGGGAGAGGGAGAGGGAGGGAAGACGCGTGATGCGACTCGAACGAACGAACGAATGACTGACGATGACGCGCACGCGCTCGTGACTCGCAGATTGAAGACATCAAGCAGTTCCGTCAGTGGGACTCCAAGACCCCGGGTCACCCGGAGAACTTCATCACCGAGGGCATCGAAGTCACCACGGGTCCGCTCGGTATGGGTATTTGCAACGCCGTCGGTTTGGCCATGATCGAAAAGCACCTCGCCGGTCGCTTCAACAAGCCGGACTGCGAGATTGTCGACCACTACACGTACTGCATCATGGGCGACGGGTGCAACATGGAGGGCATGTCCGGCGAAGGCGCGTCTCTCGCGGGTCACTGGGGTCTCGGTAAGTTGATCGTCTTCTACGATGACAACCACATCTCCATCGATGGTCACACCGACATCTCCTTCACGGAAGACGTCGTCGCGCGCTTCGATGCGTACGGCTGGCACACGCAACACGTCGAGAACGGTAACACCGACGTCGACTCCATCCGCGCCGCCGTCAACGCCGCCAAGGCTGACCCGCGCCCGTCTCTCATCAAGGTGACCACCTTGATCGGTTACGGTTCCCCGAACAAGTCCAACACCCACGACGTGCACGGCGCGCCGCTCGGTGCGGATGAAACCGCCGCCACTCGTGAAAACTTGAAGTGGAAGTACGGCGAGTTCGAAGTTCCGGAAGCCGTCAAGGCTTACATGGACTGCTCCGAAAAGGGTGCCGCCGCCGAAAAGGAATGGAACGCCAAGTGGGAAACCTACAAGTCCAAGTACCCGGAAGATGCCGCTGAGTTCGAGTCCATCATGACTGGCAAGTTGCCGGCCGGCTGGGAAAAGTCTCTCCCGACCTTCACCCCGGAGGACAAGGGCGTCGCCACGCGCATCCACTCCCAAACCATGCTCAACGCCCTCGGTGGTGCCATCCCGGGTTTCATCGGTGGCTCCGCGGATCTTGCTCCGTCCAACATGACGTTGATGAAGCAATTCGGTGACTTCCAAAAGGACACCCCGGCTGAGCGCAACGTTCGCTTCGGCGTCCGCGAGCACGGTATGGGCGCCATCGCCAATGGCATGAAGCTCCACTCCCCGGGTATCGTCCCGTACTGCGCGACCTTCTTCATCTTCTCCGATTACATGCGTTGCGCCATGCGCATCGCCGCGCTCTCCCAAGCCGGTACCATCTTCGTCATGACGCACGATTCCATCGGCGTTGGTGAGGATGGCCCGACTCACCAGCCGATCGAGCACGTCGCGTCCTTCCGCGCCATGCCGGGTATGGACATGATGCGCCCGGCTGACGGTAACGAAACCGCCGGTTGCTACAAGATGGCTGTCGAGAACTCCATCAACGGTGCCCCGTCCACGTTGGCGCTCTCTCGTCAAGTCGTGCCGAACCTCGCGGGTACCTCCATGGAGGGTGCGCAGAAGGGTGCGTACGTCGTCGCCGGCGCTGCCGCCGGTGAAGCGTGCGACTGCATCCTCATCGGTACCGGTACCGAGCTCGAGCTCGCGATCAAGGCTGGTGAGGAGCTCGCCGCCAAGGGTAAGAAGGTTCGTGTCGTCTCCATGCCGTGCTGGGAAGCTTTCGATCGCCAAACGGCCGCCTACAGAGAATCCGTCTTGCCGGCCGCCATGCACTCCAAGACTGTCTCCATCGAAGCCGGTACCACCTTCGGCTGGGCCAAGTACGCTGCCAAGTCCATCGGTCGCGATGACTTCGGTGCTTCCGCGCCGGCACCGATCTTGTACCGCGAATTCGGCATCACTGCGGACGCCATGGTCGCCGCTGCCCTCTAAATTTTCCATGCAGTTGCAATTCGGTGAAGATTATTTCATTTTCACGCATTTATCCTCTCGCATCGAACACAACGCGACACCGACCGTTCGCTCGCGACCGCGCGACTCGCCGTTTCGCCGCCGTCTCGCGCTCGTCTTCACACTCGCGCGCGTCCCGTCATGGGATGCGCGTGTTCGTCGTCCCGCGAATCATCGCCCGAGGACGACGAACACGTCGTGCACGACTCCCAGCGTCGTGCGCTGGCGACGCACGGCGACCGACGACGTTCGCTCGACGTGTTTCACGATGCGTTCGCATCTTTCCGAGACTCGTTTCGCACGTTTCGCTCGCCCGCGCACGCGCACTGGACCGAGACGGCGTGCGCTTGGCTCGACGTGCGCGCGAAGACGTATCTCGACGACGGCGTCAAGGCGCGTCCGCGACGTAAGGCGCTGTTCGCGCTGCGACACGTCGATTTGTTTGACGGCTCGGCGCTCAAAGGCGCCGCGGCGACTCGAGACGCTTGCGGGAGCTTTTCGGAGAGTTGGTTTCAGCGCGAGTGCGTCAGGGCGCGCGAAGAAGAGCGCACGATGCCGTGGACGTTTGCGTTTCAGTTTGTGAACCCCGACGGGGCGAGATTAGTGTGTTATTTCCAATTGAACGAAGACGGCGACGGCGACGGGGACGCCGAAGAAAAGTCGCCGGCGACGACAAAGGAAGAAGTCGTCGCGCGCGTCGAACGCGCGTGCGCGGATGAGGATGACGAGGCGTTCGCGAGAACGTTGCGACGGTTTTTCATCGACGGAGACGACGAACACAGGAGCTCGAGAATCAAGGTGTGCGCGAAATTTCTAAAGGCACCGATGCTCTTGCGAAAAATAATTCCCAGTCGACCGGTGCTCGTGGGGAAACGCGCGCGGACGCTCTTTTATAACGGCGCGGGGACACCGTTCGAGGGTAAATATTTCGAGTGCGATCTCGTGTGCGCGTCCAACGCGTCGGCCAAGTATTTATACACCTCGTTCTCGAGTCTCTCGTCTAAGAGCGAGGAGGACGTGGCGATTTGGATCGAGTCGCGCGAGAGGGACGAACTCCCCGAGCGTCTGTTGGGGGCGGTTCGTTTCCGACGCATCGGTCCAAAGTGTTTAACAAAGTTAGCAGTCAATAGTCGGTAGTGGTAGCGGTAGTTGAGCAGCGAAGAAGTTGTGCGTAGTATGTATTAAAATCCAACAAACAACAAAAAATTCAATCGATTGAATCACTCGCCCTCCTCCGGGAACAACGCGTCGACGAAGCTCACGGGTTCGAAGGATTGTAAATCATCCATCCCCTCACCGACGCCGACAAATTTGACCGGAATGCCGAGTTCGTTTACCACGCTCACGACGGCGCCGCCGCGCGCGGTACCGTCGAGTTTGGTCAAAATGATTCCCGTCACGCCCACCGCCTTGCTGAAGACGCGCGCCTGGTTGAGCATGTTCAACCCCGTGGTGCCGTCTAACACGAGCAACACCTCATGCGGCGCGCTCGGCAATCGTTTTGTGATCGATTTCTTCACCCCAACCAATTCATCCATGAGCTGCGAGTTGTTGTGCAACCTCCCGGACGTGTCCGCCAAGACGACGTCGACGTCGCCCCGCGCGCACGCCTCGTCCACAGCCTTGAAACACACCGCGCCGGGTTTGGTATTCGGCGGAGAATCGCTCATCACCGCCCCCGTGCGCTCCGCCCACGTCGCCAACTGTTCCGCCGCCGCCGCTCGAAACGTATCTCCCGGCACCATCATCACCTTGGCCCCGCTCTGCGCGAATCTGTGACTCAGCTTGCCCAGCGTCGTCGTCTTCCCGCCTCCGTTGACGCCCACCACCAACACCACGCTCGGCTCACCCTCGGTCTCGTTCAACCCGATCGACGTCGAATCACCCGCCGCGTTTAAAATATCCACGATCGACTCCTTCAGCGCCTCGCGAACCTCTTTCCCACTCGAACACTCCCCGAGTTCCACTCTCGCCCGCACCCCATCCGTCGCCGCGAGCGCCACCTCGGGCCCGAAATCAACCCCGAGCAGGGTCTCCTCCAACTCCTCCAGCGCCTCCTCGAAATCATCCATGCGCCACAGCGCTAACACGTCGTTCACCGCGGATAATTTCTCTCTCGTCTTGGACGTTCCATTGAACACGCGCTCGATGTCCATCGCCGTCTTCTTCTTGAGCACGCGCGCCAGACGCGCGAGATCGAATCCACCACCCGTCGCCGTCGTCTCACCGTCCGACGACGACGCGCGGCGCACCGCGCGCGTTCGACGACGATACGTCGACGTCGTCATCGTCGTCGGTCGCACCCCTCGCGTCATCGTCGTCATCGTCGTCATCGTCATCGTCGCGATGTGACCACCGACACCGTTTATCCATTCACCCGTCGACCCATCCCATCGATCGATGGACGAATGCACGAGTCACGACTCAGGACGAATGCACGAGTCACGACTCGAGTCGACGCGATCGCGATCGTGTCGTGCGTCGTAGACGGTGACGAAAAGAACCACCAACGACACATCGTCAAGGAAAACATACCACCCACCCGTCTTCTCCGTACACACCGTCCTCGAACACTAAGTACGTAAAAAATGACGCACTCGCGCCCATCGATCGATCGGGCCGAGTGAATGGAATGGAATGGCATGGCGTGGAATGCGTGCGCGCGCGCGGTGACGAGACGACGACGTCGTCACAACGTCGTCCCGCGCGTCGAACGGAGGGACGCTCGCTCGCGTTTTCTTTTCGTCCATCGGTGCTCGTCGAACGGTCGCTCGGCGTGGGTCGAGTTTGAGTTTGCGTTCGATTCGCACGCCGCGCGCGACCGCACGAGGCACGCGGGCGCGATGATGATGATGATGCGGACGACGACGACGCCGACGACGCCGACGACGACGCGGCGTGCGACGATGCGGAGGAGTGTAACGACGCGACGATTTACGTCCGAGACGACCGCGCGTCGGTGCGGTCGACCGCTCGTCGCGCGCGTGCGCGCGAGCGCGGGCGCGAGCGACCCCGAGGTGCGGCGCATCGACGCACGGCGGTGGAAACCCTGATGGATAGGGGACGACGGCGAGGCGCGCGCGCGCGCGATGAACGACGACGTATCGATGAGAGATGGACCGACTGACGGCGTGCGTTGCGATTGATTCGTTCAGGGAGGACGTGAGAGCCCGTTCGCGTTTGAACAAGAACTCGACGGCGTGGAGACGCGATTGGCGGCGCTGTCGACGCCGGCGCGACTGGGGGCGTACGGCGCCGTCGTCGCGGCGGGCGCGGCGATCGGGAACGCGGTCGGAGGAGTGATGCCTGTGGGCGTGAGAAACGGTGCGAAGGTTGTGTTGACCGCGGCGGCGGGTGGTGGCGCGGCGTATGCGGTGACGCAAGCGGATAAGAAGCGGTACACGGCGGCGCCGAAGACGCTGTGGAACGCGTTGCGAGGGCGAGATCCGATGAGCGTGACGCCGGAGGAGGTGGCGGCGGTCGGCGCGCAGTTTGGCATCGCGAATCTCGGTCAAGCGTGCTCGACGCAAATGACTGGGTTGTACGACGTCTATCTCATGTCTCTCGTGCCGCAAGGCTTGGATCCGGTGCAAGGATGGGAGGCGGCGGCGTTGGCACAGTTTCGTCAGACGCTCGGCATCGACGACGCCTCCGCGGCGCAGGCGCACTTGGAGGCTGGTCGTCGATTGTTCAGAAAGCGCATCGAGCTCGGATCGACGGACAAGGACACCGACTTGGAATCGCGCAAGGAGTTCCAAAAGCTCGTCTTCATCTCCACGCAAACCTTTGGCGAGGAGCAGGCGCGCTTTTTGCTCCCGTGGAAGCGCGTTTTCCGCGTCTCGGATGCCCAGGTTGATTTGGCGAACAGAGACAACGCGTGCCAACTCTTACGCACGACCATGGCGGCGTCCAACGCGATTGCCAACGTCGACGCCGCGGCCATCGCGCAAGCGGCTGAGTATAAGGCGACGCTCAACTTGGACGACGACGCCGCGGGTGAAATTGCGCAAGATCTCGCCACGGCGCACGTCGCGGAAATTGTCAACGCGACGATCGCGTTGTGCAAGGAGCGCGGCAGCGCGCGCGATGTCACCACCATCTGCAAGAACATCGACGATGTCTTGGGCTACAACGCCAAACTCGAGGCTGCCCAAGGCTCGTTCCCGGGCGTCGGTCCGGTGACGTTGTTTGGCGGCGACTTTGAGTCCAAGATGGGCGAACTCAAGGAGGTTTTCACCACCTACCTCGAGGAAGGCATCAAGGCTTTCACGTTCTCCGCCGCGTTGAGCGACAACCTCGGCAAGCTTCGTCTCGTCTTCGGCATGGGTAACAAGGAGGCGGATGAAATTATCCTCGCCTCGTCGACGAATGCCTACAGCATGGCGCTTCGCGACGCGGTGAAAAGCGGCACCCTCGACAGCGCCGAATCCCCGGCCAAGGTGCTTCAAGGTTTGTGCGAAGGTCTTCGTTTCCCGCCAGAAGTTGCCGCGGGTATTCACGAAGAAAACTACCGCACCAAGCTCGAATCCATCATCTCCGCCACCAAGAAGCTCGAAGACGCCGACGTCGAGGCGTTGGGTCGCATTCGTAAGATTCTTTGCGTGCCGAAGGGTGTCGTCGAAAAGCTTCACTTTGAAATCTGCGGTGAAGTGTACCGCACCGCCATTCGCTCTGCGCTCAACGTGCCGACCGAATCCTTCACCCCGGCTCTTCGCGATCGTTGCAAGAATGCCAAGGCTGCCGTTCGCATCGACGACGAAACCGCGCTCAAGATTCTCGGCGCGGAGGCTCGCAAGCAATTCAACGGCTTCATCCGGACCTCCAAGTCCATTAGAAACCAGACCGACTCCATGAAGGAAATCCGTAAGATGATCTTCTACAACCAAGCCGTCGTCACGCCGCTCGTGCAAGACGTCACCAAGGCGAAGGCGGAAGCCGCCGCCGAGGAACTTGCCTCCCTCATGAAGGAGGCGCAAGAAGCCGCCGCCAAGGAGGAAGCCGAGGAGAAGGCCAAGGCTGAGGCTGAGGCCGCCGCGGCCGCCACTGAGGATGCCACCGACGACAACCTCCGAGGCGCCGCGGAGGGTCAAGGTTTCGCCGGAGATGCCGACGCGCCCGCCGCTGCCGAGACGAAGGCTGATGCCGCCGTCGAGGAGGACGCCAAGGAGCCGGAAGCCGAGGTGGTCAAGCAGGAGGAAGTGCCTCACCAGAAGGAGATCACGCTCGCTGAAGACATAGATGCCGTCACCCGTCAAGCCATGTACAAGGATTACCTCATGTTCTGCATGACTGGTGATCAAGTCAACGCGCCGATGGGCGTGCGCATCAACATCGAACGTGACCAGAGCGAGTTTAAGCGCTTGTCTCAACTCGGCGACATCCTCGGCCTCGACATGATGCAAGTCGGTCAAGTGCACAAGGATTTGGCCGACAAGGCGTTCCGCACCCAAGCCGAACAAATGCTCGGTGACGGCCGCGGTCTCACCGCCGAGCGCGCTGAGAAGCTCAAGGAGATTCAGACGCAACTCAACATGCCAGAGGAGGAGGCTCAAAAAATCATCAAGGGCATCACCGCGCAACGCGTGATGTCCAACGTGCAGGGTCAAATCGCCGCTGGTACGCTCGATGCGGCCGAAGTGCGCAAGATGATTGAGTCTGGCGTCGAGATTGAACGCATGATTCCGGAAGACAAGCGCATGAACTTGTTCCGCAAGAATGCCGAGCGTCGCCTGGGCGACGGTAGCGGTAGCGCCGACATCGATGCACTCACCGGTACCTTGGTCGAAGATCTCAAGATTGACGGTGAGAAGGCCAAGGAAGAACTCAAGACGATCGCGGCGGAGAAGAAGCGCTCCCAAATGATTCAGGGTGTCGCCGTCTTGCGTCAAAAGAAGGCTGCTGACGTGCTCGTGTGCTGCCGCAACTTGGTGGCATGCCAATCCGTCGCGCCGGACTCCAAGTTGGAATGGAAGGTCGAGGGTGAAGTGTTCGACATGTACTCTGTCTTCGTCCAAGAGGTTTCGGACGTGGAAGAGCGCAAGGTTCTCCAAGCGGCATTGAGCATCTCCGATGACAACGCGCGCAAGCTCGAACAAGTCGTCGCGGATGGCGCCTTCAAGTTCCAAGAGGACGCGTTGGATGCGCCTCTCTTCTAGAGAGAGGACGGTTGGTCTTCACTTAGCTAAAAATTCGATTGATTCTACCAGAATTTACTGTTGTTAATTCGCATGTGGCAAATACGCTAAATCTACTGTTCACTTTGATGAAATACACCCGCGGCGACGAGCGCCTTGACGCCTGCGCCGGCGACGCACCCAACGGAGAGCGCCGCACACGCTCCGACCACGAACGGCGCCGTCCCGACGCCCGCAAGCGACGATGCGGTCGTCGATAACCCCACGGCGGCCATGGCCGTCGGTAACGCGATCTGCGACGCGAAATCTCCCATAAACTTTGTCCCTCGCTTCCATCTCTCGTCGTCTCGAACGCTCTCTGTCGCGTCTCCCATCGAACGCAACGCCGCCGCGCTCAAAAAGGCGATCAAGAATCCCGGCACCAACGGCGGTCTCTTACCTTTTACCGCGTTCGGCACCGAATCTCGAAACGACATGGCGAGGTACGGAATCGCCACCGCCAAGAGAAGATTTCGCGTCAGTTTCGTCACCGTCGCCGCCTTGAACGCGTCCTCGTCGTCGAACGCGTCCCGAAACGTCATCCCGGCCCCGACCACCTGGGAGGTATCGTGCACGGCGAGTCCGAGAA
>CEPW01000454.1_pt1 | contig 13038 bp, 13 predicted proteins | sample 356211 | NCBI WGS metagenome assembly CEPW01 (sample SAMEA2620021, study PRJEB7988) | marine metagenome | biome: marine biome (ENVO:00000447); feature: deep chlorophyll maximum layer (ENVO:xxxxxxxx); material: "saline water (ENVO:00002010), including plankton (ENVO:xxxxxxxx)" | depth 25 m
TTTTTTTTACTTCCACCCTTTTGAAATGAGTATTTGAATAAGGCCAATGGAAATCACAAAAACAAGAAACCAATCTCCTCTATCAATAGTTATCGCCAAACCTACAACAGTAACAGCAAGACTAAATAGGGTGATATATTTTTTCATAATGCTCCTTTTCGATGAATTGTTATAAAGAAAGTGTTAGGAATTAATAAGTTTTTTTGCTGATAAGAAACAAAAGAATATAACCAGTATATTTCCAATCGTAAAACCAGTGTAAAGGGGAACTAAAGTCGAACCATCGTAAGGATCAACATTGAAAATTGTATAGATTATCAATAAAAAATTGAAGATACTTGCAATCGATAGGGCCAATAAGAAGTTATTATTTAAAAATTCGTTCTCTTTTAAGCAATATGCAATAACAGCAATACCAAGCCAATAAAATAGTCCAAAAGAAAATATCAGTGCAAATTCAACCATCATGTTATTTGAAAATTCACTTGGAGAACCCCAAATAATAAGCAAGTCATGTGCGCGAGAGATGACAAAACCAATAGATGATATTACAAAGAGAAAAACAGATAGATTCATCAATGGATTTATAGATTTTTTTTGAATAAACTGATTTAATGAGAATATACCAAAAGCGATCGCAATTGAACCGAAAAATGAAAACAAAGCACTTAACATACTTACATTAGAATTCAGGAGTATTTGATTAGCGTAATAGGTAAAAATATGCTCTCCTTTATTAGGGGGGCTTGATAAAAATAATTGCATCAAAAAGGATATACCGCTCAGTATCGAACCCGCATAAAGACTAAAAGCGCTTAATTGATTTTCAGATAAACTACTTTTTTTCATTGCTCTATCTTTCACTCATATTCTTTTTAATGTCCATGAGCCTGTCATAAGCATCCTCAGAAATAAATGAACCGCGAAAGCTCTCATCCATTCTTGATATTAAATCAAACCATTCCTGTAATTGCTTTTCAGATGGAGTATTAACGGTCAAGCCATAATCTTTCATAGTATCTACAGCTTTATCAGAGCTAAATCTATTTTTATTTTGAAAGCTATCCCCAAGATTTTCAGCAATTGAAAGCATTGATTTTTGATGATCAGGCTTAATTCGATTCCAAATTTTCATATCAACTATAATTGCAGCGGTTAGATTACCCCATTTCATATCCAGCATATTGTCTGCTATTCCAAAAATTTGCTGTGATAAGGCAAACATTGGGTTGAGACCCATTGAATTAATTAGGCCAGTTTGAAGACCTGATAAAATATCCATTGAGGTAAGAGGTATAGGTTGAAAACCGTTCTTTTCATAAAGCTGTACTGACTTATAATCACCAGCCCATGTCCATATTTTTGTTTCCTTAAGGTCCGATGGTGTATAGATAGGATCAGTTGAAAACCAGTAGACCCATCCTACGTCCACCATTGTAAGAAGCTTAAAGCCATTTTCTTCAGTACCTGAATATAGCTCATTAGACAGTTCGCTTCTTACATAATCAACATCTTCATATGATTGATATAATGTAGGATAATTAAATGATGTAAAGTAATGATTGACTTCTGTCATGCCCTCAGTAGTTACGGCAGCTCCATGTATTTGACCGATTCGAATCTTACGTATCATATCCCTTTCGTCACCTACAACGCCTCCTGGATAAATTCTCAATCTTACATCACCGTTTGTTGCCTTGCGCCATTCTTGACCCATTTCAACTAAAAGACCATGCCATTCGGTACCTTCAGGTGCAAGAGTCGCCATTTTAATAATAATTTTTTTAGCAAAAATTGGCTGAACTAATATAATAATTAAAAATACTTTGATGGATAATTTTTGAATCATAATCTAATAAAAAAACTCATCTATATTATCTAAGAGCCAATTGGCTCTACTTCTGTTGATATAATTTACTAAAGATAGGTCAGGATTGGCATTTATATCTATACGAAGTGCACTATAAAGCATATTTGTGAATTCATTCTTATTTTGTTGATATAACGCTATGTTCTCAGCGTATGCTATATAGGGTGACAAATCTTGTAGATCTGAGGCTTCTAGAGCTTTATTAAAATAATATTTAGCTGTATCTATCTTATTGGGACTAGCATCATGTCTAATCATTGAATATGGTATCATTGCAGTATAAAAAGCACCATAGTTCCAATCAGGATACAGCTCTAAACCTGTCTCAAGTAATTTACCAATCTTAGGGAGCTGAATAACCCAATTGGGATCTCCATTGCTAGATTGAATAGCGCCAGCATAAGATGCTGCCGCCCAATAAAGTTTTGAAGAACTCTCCTTTTTAAAATCTATTGATGATGGCTGGGAATTATTTATCCATGTAAAATAATTTTTATAATCTAGTTGAATGGATTTTTCGATGTATAAAATCGATCTTTTAAAGATTGAATTTGCTTCATTGTAAATTTTCAAACCCTCCTTGTAATCTTCCATAGATATTTTTTTAGCCTCATCCATTAGAAATCCATATGTATACATTGTTAAGTTTTTGGATGCGTTATATAAAGCCTTTGAGTCATTCGGACTGTTAATGGCTTTTTTTTCTAGTCTAATCGAATTTCTATGAAAGGTTTTTTGCGCAAGTTCTGGCGTGAAATTAAGAGCAACAATGCTAAGAGAAGAGGTACTACAAGAAAGACTAAAAAAGGTGAAGAAAAAGAGAGGTAAAAAGTTGTTTCTATTCGTGAAGCTCATTGTATAATGGGAATGATTGACAAAGCTCCTTTACAGATTGATTAACGGAAGTTAATATTTCATTGTCATCAATGTTTAATATTACTTTATCAATCAAATCCACTATTTTTGTCATTTCATCATTACCCATTCCTCGAGTCGTTATAGCTGGGGTTCCGACGCGAATTCCACTCGTTACAAAGGGACTTTTTGTATCAAATGGAACCATATTTTTGTTTACCGTAATACCAGCTCTTTCAAGTGCTTTTTCGGCAGCTTTTCCCGACACTTTTTTATTTGTAAGATCAATTAACACAACATGGGTATCTGTTCCACCAGATATTAAATCGTAACCTTTATCAAGGAATGCATTAGCCATGGATTTTGCATTATCTATTATATTTTGAGCATAAATTTTAAAAGATGGATCTAGGGCCTCCCCGAAAGCAATAGCTTTAGCAGCAATTATATGCATCAATGGCCCACCTTGAACACCTGGCATAACAGCAGAGTCCAACAGTTCAGAGACCATTTTAACTCTCCCGGATTTAGGAGCGACAACGTTCCAAATATTTTCTTTGTCTCTACCCATCATTATCATGCCACCTCTTGGGCCGCGTAAAGTTTTATGTGTTGTAGTTGTAACTACATCACAATAAGGCATTGGTGAGGGATGAAGGCCCGCTGCAACCAAGCCTGACGGATGAGCTATGTCTGCCATTAAAAAAGCACCAACATCATCTGCTATAGCTTTAAACTCTGCAAATTCAACGTGCCTTGGATAGGCGCTACCGCCACATATTATCATTTTAGGCTTGTGTTTCTTTGCAATAGACGCAACACTTTCCATGTCAAGCCTACCTGTATCCTTGTTAACTTGGTAAGATACGGCATTGTAAAGCTGACCAGAGAAATTAACTTTACTACCATGTGTAAGGTGTCCCCCATGCGCTAGATCTAAACCCATTATGGTGTCTCCTATATCAAGAAAAGTCATTAATACCGCCATATTTGCCTGAGAACCGGAATGTGGTTGAACATTTGCATATTCACAGTTAAAAAGTTTTTTTGCCCTTTCACGAGCAAGATTTTCAGCCTCATCCACATGCTGACAGCCGCCATAATATCTGGCACCTGGATACCCTTCAGCGTATTTATTGGTCATAATTCCGCCAGCCATTTCTAATATTGGATAGCTAACAAAATTTTCAGATGCAATTAGCTCAAGGGTTTCACTCTCGCGTGTAAGCTCACGTTGAAGAATACCATAGACTTCGGAGTCAGAATTCTTTATTGTAGATATTTTTGAAGCTTGGTTCAAATAATTTACCAGTCGCTTTGCTTGTTTAAACGCTCACCCACCCATTCATAACAAGCGCTCGAGGTTTTGACAAATCCTCTATTCTTAACATTTGAGTCCATCATAAACCATTGTGCTTTACCAAATAAAACTTCATTATCGGAGAGCCAAGATTTTGAACGACTGAACTTAGAAAATCCCATTTTTTCAGCTTGCTCAAATCCATTATAAGCCAAGGTGGCGACCACCCTATCATCGGTACTTATTTGACCAGATCGGCAAGCTTGAAAACCTTTATAATATACATTTGCCTTTGCTGCTAATGACTCACCTTCTTTAGAAAGCATTACAGCACGATCAGCCCAATCAAAAGCAGATCCATAATCTTGATTTTCTAAATAAACTTCAGATATTTTAATCGCAGTTCTAAAGTTTCTTGGGTCAAGTCTAAATAATTTTTCATATGTTTTTGCTGCTGATTCAAGGTCATCATCCCTATCGTATGCTTGAGCAAGCTTTCTATAGGCAACTTTACTTGTTGGATCTTCATCTACAACTTGTTTTAATATATTTATGGCTTCAGCGGGTCTGTCAGCATCAAGAAGTTTATCGCTATAATCAAGACCATAGCTTATATTATCAGGATTGCTTTCAAATCTGCTTCTATAAACCTCTAGAGGGTCTCTTCCGCTTTTTTCATATGCTTGTGCAAGGTCGCTTTGAGCACCTTCATTGTTTGGCTGAACCTTGAGTAAATCTTTGAGCACAACGATCTGATCCTCATATCTACCCTCTCCCGCATAGAGCTTTGAAAGCTCTAGTTTAATATCGACATCCTCTGGAGATAAAAATGTCAATCTATCCAATTCATTCATCTGGAGATCTTTCTTGCCCTGTTTTTGGTAAGAATATGCAAGTCTTTTTCTTAGCTCAATATTTTCTGGTAAAAATGTTAAACCTTTTAACAAAACATATTCTGAGCTATCGTAGCGACCCATGTATTCATATGCAATTGCATAATACAGATAAACTTCTTTTGGATCATCGCGGTCGCATCCTAAATCTGTTAATTCGCCATAGACCTTAACAGTGTTTTCCCAATCTCTATTCTTGTAAAATTCAGCGGCGCTGCTGAAAACGCGAGGGCAACGAACTTTACGTATCGAATCTTGACGGGCTTCTTCTGCAGCTTCAGCATTAACATCAGGTGCGGGTGGTGCACACATTGTTATAAAAATTGCAATTGCAAAAAGTAAGATTTTATTATTTAAAAAAATGGGTTTCATTGTTTTGCTCTCCTTCTTAAAAACCATACATCTCCAATGCTGATTCCAAAAGTAATTTCATTAAATATTTCGTTAAAATAATCTTCAGAAGAACGAGTACCGCGCTTGTAAGAAACATCGAGCTGATTACCCGTTGAACTAAATTTAATGCCAAATCCCAATGACATACCATTCTCAATTAGCTTTTTTGAAGATAAATAACTATAATTTTTCCTGTAAACTCCCATTCTCATGGTAATTTTATCTTGCCATTCCCTAGCTTCGCGATTGCCAAATTTTACCAACCCAAAACCTAGGTGACTCCTAGATTGGATCTGATCATTGTTGAGACTGAAAAAATCGCTGCTTTCAGCATTATCACTCCAAAGCTCAAATTCAGAAAATACATTTACAGAATTTTTTAAATCTATATTCAAACCGAGGCTAAAATCATTGGGGGCGTATGCAGATTCAAATCTTACAGTATCAACATCTGTGTCTAAAGGAAAATCGTTTGAACTTGGGACATAATTATTATCCGTGTCTTCAAAAAAGTCAAAGTTATAACTATAGCCTGAAATAGGGTCTAATGATTTACCAATTTTTGAATAAATATTAATTGATAGGTTGTTTGAATCAAACATTTTCCCGCTAAAATAAATATCGTATTTAGAGCCTTTGTAGGTATTGATATTTAAAGATCTGTAGTAGGTGCTATTAAGGATAACAGACTTCTCATTTCGTGAGGAACCAAAAAAGTAATAGTAGGATACGCCTACATTCATTTGAGAGTTGATAGGAGCAGAAAAAGCAAAATTTGAAGCCATAAGGCCTCCTCCTGAGCGAAACTCTTTAAATGTTTCAAGATATTCATCAAACATTTGAAAACGTGATGTATCTGTTGATATAAAAGAATTATGATTGTTAGTTGGCTTTACCGAAAAGGCAACTCCATACTTTTTTCTAATTGGTATTAAAAATTGAATACCAGAAAATTGTGAAGAAAAACTGCTATTACTTGCATCTTTAAACTTTACAGAATGAGCAAAATAAGATGTATTCACATATGAAAAGTTTAGATTGCTCCAAGTTGATGGGTTGTTAAGCGATACTTTAGGGGTAAAAGTAGGTATTAAACCAATAGAGCCAGCTCCATTACTTGATGAAAAAAATGACGATTTCATAATACCTAGGCCATGAGAATTATATACGGATTGTCCATTAGATATGACGACAATCAAAGTAAATGAAAGTATTAGTTTATGGATTGACATATAAGATTCTCAGTCTCGGATAAAATTCAACATTTTTGTCATCATAAAAAGATACAGTTTTAAATGGGTCATTTAAGCTGCTTGATTGGAGATTAAAAACATGAATCGATTCATTATCATTAAAGAAACCATTTATTCCTAAACGATGGTTGAATTTCACTTTTTCAGTTAAAATAGTAGAGGTGCCAAAATCTAAGTTATAAATAAATGGATCACTGGTGTAGGAGGTAAACGATTTTGGAATAAAGTTAGTTTCAGTTGGATATGAATTAACTATAAAAGTATTAGTGGAATCAGAATTTAAAGGAAAAAGTAAAAGTTCAGCTTTTCGAATTACGCTGCTCTTTGGCAACTTCCAATCTTTCATATCAATTGTTAATAGAGATTTGAGTCCTTTTGATAAAGATACAGATAAGTGTGTGGAATCAGTATCAGATAGCGCAGGTGGTTTTAATATTGATAAATCCTCCGATGCGCTATGTGTGTTAAACGTATCTATTAAAGTTGAGTCGTCAATTTGATAAGTAAAATAAATTGATAGTGATGGAAAATTTATACCGTCTTCATTCACACTTAAAAATTCATGAATTTTATTTTCATCGGATGATATAGATATTAAAAAGGTATTGTTAAAACTTACATTGGACGTATCCATGAATTCTGAAAAATACGATGAGTCGATTTTAAAATTTAAAGTTGATAAGGAAGAAGTGTCAGACTGAACATTTCCATACGAAATTACATTAGAGAAATTTGCATTATGATTGTAATAATTTGTTTGAGTCTGACTAAACACAGAATCAGCACCATCTGGATAATAATGAAGTTTAAATGACGAATTAGTCTGAACTGAATCCGTTGAGAAAAAAAGCTTTAATCCTAAACTGTCAATGGTAAGTAAAGAGTCATTGTAATCAATGAAATTATCAATGATATTTCGATTGCCTTGAGGATCAAAGCGCCTCGAAGCAGTGTTATTAAACCTTATCATAGCATATTCAAAATCATAATTCTCACTTCTGCCAAGGTACAATCTTTTTGAACCACCCATTATTGGGGGTGTTTGGTAAGTAATGGATTCAGTAACAACAAAAGAGACAGTATCAATCTTTAGTGATAAATCTTTATCTTCAATATATAGAGGATTATCCTCACACGAAAAGACTGAAAAGCTAAATATGAGAAATAGAAAAAAAGGAAATTGAGATCTAATTAAAAACATTTGCCTATTGGTTAAATAAACAAAAAACTAGGCGAAATGTTTCGCCAATTCATCATTTATTTTTAAAGCAGTATTGTCAAAACTAGGATCTTCACCATCTTCGATTTTAATAGAAATTAACTTCTTCTTATTTGATTTAACTAGGGGAAGGTCAAGTAATTTTTTTGTGATGTTATTCGATGGTGAGTCAAGAGAAATAATAAGATCAACATCATCAGCTGCCGCTTCATAGCAATTGACTTTATCACCTGCTATCTTCTTAGGTATACTAACACCGATTTTGTCATAAACAGAACGATTGTATGTACAATGTTCATCAAAATTGTGAACAATGAGAACAGTTTTAATATCTTCATAAAATTCTCTAGATCTATAAACTTGATTATAAATCATAGGAACCGTTGCATTTTGCCAATCATTACAAATAATAACATCAGGCTTCCAGAATAAGTGTGGCAAAGTTGCTAGAGAAGCTATTGAAAAATAAGAATATCTTTCATCATTATCAGGCAATACCCTACCGTTTTTTGCTTTGTAGAGTAAGTTAGATAAGGGCTTGAACCATATATTGTTTTCAAGAAAATAAACTTGAACTCTGGTTTTGGGTATGAATGCGCTTTTTGCTGATACTATCTCATCTTCCCCGTTAAATACAAATGGTATCTCTCTTAACCTGATAACCTCTCGAAGAATGTATTTTCTCTCACTTACAAATCCGTATTTAGGCAAGATAGTTCTTACCTCATTACCAGCGGTTTGAAGAGAAAGTGGTACGTCTACTGAAAATTTACTTAAATGTGAGGTGTTGGCAAAAGGCGCAATTTCAGTTGTGAAATAATATAATTTAAGTGACATATTTTATTAATTTATTGAACGGTTAGCTGTTTGATGGATTGACGTGCTTTTTCATAAAACTCAGATCCAGGGAAATAATCTATCAATCTCTGATATTCTTCTTTTGCTTTTTTAACATTACCCATGCTTCTGTGACAATGCCCGAGTTTAAGCTGAGCATCGTCGTCTTTATCAGTACCTGAAAAAGAGAAGACTTTTTCAAATTCAATTACAGCTCGCTTATAGTTCTTAATGGTGTAATAACATTCTGCTAGCCAGTATTGGCTGTTATCAGCTAAGTCATTTGTTGGATCAGAAATAACTAAACCAGAAAAGCCATTTATGGCCTTATTATAATCTCCATTTTGGTATGCCGTCAAAGCATCGATATAAGTACGCTTATATTCAACTGGGCTTATGCGAGAACTAACTTTGTCAGAAGAGCTATTTGATTTGAGCTCATACATTTCTGTAAAACTATTAGCAAGAGTAACGATTTTATTTTCTACCATTACAAGCTGAGCAAGGATTTCAAAATTAACACTATCTACATAAGAAATTTTGTCTTCAATTAAACGCATTTTATTTTGAAAGGTATTGATTCTATTAATAAGAAGTATTGCAACAGAATCAGTCTGTTCTTTGGCTTTTAAATTAGCAGATAAAGCATTCTGAAGTTCAGGTAGAAGGAGGCGCATTTGAGCATCAAGAGAATCAATTCGCATATTCTGTAGATTTACAGAGCTAGACAATCTAGATAAATCCCTGGAGGAACTTGAACCCTGGGCAAGGATAAATGAAGAAAAAACAAAAGCAAATACGAAAATAAAGAGTTTCAGATTCTGTTTAAACATTTATGATAACCTCAGATTAAAAAATAACGATAAGAATTTACCTAAAATCTAGGACAATCGTCATTATTTTTATTTTTTTGTCAATAGGACTCATCTTTGCTAAAATTTATGACAATACCTATCATTATGAATGATGAGAGCAAGAATGATCCACCATATGAAATAAAAGGCAAAGGAAGTCCTTTTACCGGTATCATTCCAGAAGCCATAGAACAGTTTACAAAAATATGGGAAAGAAAAATTGTTGAAATTCCGATCAATACTAAACTTGAAAATCTATCATTTGCGTTATACGCTAGATTTATAATTTTCAATATTAAATAAAGAAATAGCATTATCATTGCTAAAATAACTATAAAACCCATCTCTTCCCCAATAACACTAACGATAAAGTCAGATTCCTGAACCGGAAGAAATTTTAGCTGTGTTTGCGTTCCCTCTCCCCAACCTTTGCCAAAAAAACCACCTGAACCTAAAGCTGTTTTGCTTTGTATGACTTGATATCCTGATCCTAATGGGTCTAATTCAGGGTTAATTGCGGTTAAGATTCTGTTTCTATGATAAGGCCTAAGAAAGCTGTTCCAAAAAAGAGGGAAAATGAGTCCTAAAAAAATATTTGAAAAGAAAATTGCAATACTATTCCATAATTTTCCTTTTGATAAAAATATTATCAAAGCCATAATCATTGACCAGAAAGTAAAAATAGCGAAGTTAGAGGCTGATAATACACTCAAAACTGGTGCTATAACTAAAAACAAGTGAAATGGCCTTGCCCCTACCCAAAAAAGCATAGGAATAACCGGACTCATCATCACCAACGCAGTCCCTAGATCTGGCTGATTAAGAACGATAATTGCTGGAATAAATGCTATGAAAAATGGAATGAGATTGGCAGTAAAATGATTTAATTCAATGTTCCTATCAGATAAATACCTTGCGAGAGTTAAAACTACAATTAATTTCGCAATTTCAGATGGCTGTAGATTGAAAGGTAAACCTATATTTATCCACCTGTGAGTGTCAGCTACCTTAGAACCAAAGAAAGGAATGAAAACTGCTACAATTATTAATGCATAAAATATATAAATATATTCATGAATGATCTTCTTTGGTATAAGAGAAAAAATAAGCATGAGAATAAAAGCAGGTAATAAGAATAGCAACTGTCTTGCAAATGCACTAGAACCGCTGCCTGATTTTGCTGCTGCAATACTGTAAAGAGAGAGCAAGCCAATAAATAAAAGGCCGGAAATTATTAAAAGAAGACTATAGGGTGAAGATTTGATTGATCTAGAAAAAAAAGAGGTCATTTCGCTGCAGTAAGCTTTGAATTTATGTCATTAAAATATTCCTTGAATATTTTACCAGCTATTGGTGACGCAACAGATCCACCTCCACCTCCATTTTCAACAAGCACTACAACTGATATCATTTCATCGTTTTCATCTTTTGCAAAACCAATGTACCATGCATGAGTTTCTCCATGTGGGTTTTCCGCTGTTCCGGTTTTACCATAAACTTTAACCCCTGAGATATTAGGATTTGAAAGTTTTCCAGTTCCTTTTGAATCATTTGCAACCATGAACATTGAATCGTGAATAATATTCCACGTTTTTTTACTGATGGATGACACTACAATATCGTTGAGGTTGTTTTTTGAAACAATGTGAAGATTTTTTGTTGATCCCATTGTTGCTAATAGGTTCGTATAGGCCATCATTTGAATTGGGGTTACGAGTATTTCACCCTGACCGATGGAAATATTCAACATAGCTCCCGAAGACCATCCATACCTTCCGTACAATTTATTCATAAAGTTTCTAGTTGGAACTCTACCCTTCATCTCTGAAGGCAAATCAATATTTGTTGGTATTCCATGCAAAAACTGCTTAGATCGCTTTTCTAAATCATTTAGTCTCACTCGCTGTATAGCCTCATAGAAAAAAACATCACACGATTGTGAGATAGCAGATTTTACATCAACTTTTCCATGACCATTTTGATCCCAGCATTTGTGAACTCGATCATAAAATTCATATTCACCTTTACAAAAAACATTCCAGTCTTCATCAATATGCTTTTTCTCAAGAAGCTCAATAGCTACTACCATTTTGTAAATTGAACCGGGGGGGTACATACCATTAGCAACGCGATTAAGCAACGGTCTGTCAGGATCAGAAACTATCGATTGCCACTCATTACTTGAAACCATGCCGGTAAAAAGATCTGGACTATAGTCAGGTGAGCTCATATAGCTCAAAATCTCACCGGTTTTTGGCTTTGATACAATTACAGCACCTTTTTTATCTTTAAACATATTTTCAACAAGGAGCTGAACATTGATATCTAGGGTTGTTGTTAAATCTAAACCGGGTTGCGAAAGCACATCTTCGTATGTCTCAACCTTTCCAGCCTCCCTACCAAAAACATCTACTTGATAATAAGAGACCCCTTTTTGTCCACGCAAAACTTGTTCATATTGCTTCTCTACTCCTGCCCAACCTACCAAATCCCCAAAAGCATAATTTCCGTTTTCCATGTTTTTAATCATTTTGCTATCTACTTCTTTAAGATATCCTAAAACGTGAGTGGCCTTTATCTTAGAATGATAGATTCTTTCAGGAAATTGTTTATATATAATTCCAGATAAGTGATTTTTGTTTTCTTCAAGCTTGCTTAACTGTTCAATAGTAAGATCCTTAACAATTCTTGCTGGAAGAAATCTGCTGCGAAAATAATTTTTATAATTCTTTTTTAATATTGCTGTGTCAACTCCTGTAGATTGACTAATAATTGTAAAATTCTTTTCTTTATCTTTAATCTCAGCACCAATTCCATAAACGATGTAGGTGGGATAATTATCAACAATTATATTGCCATTCCTGTCCTTTATTAGACCCCGGGGAGCAGGTAAAGAAAGAGCGCGGACATAATTGCTTTTGGCTCGCTTTGAATACTTCTCATTATCAACGATTTGAATTTTGAAAAATCGACCTAAAATGATTAAGTGTACAAAAACTACAAAAAAATAAACGACCCAAACTCTTGTCTGGGATGTAGAATTAGGAGATCTCAGCATGAGAAGCCTCCTTTAATGGAAAAATAAATTGAATGGGGAAAATAAATAGCAAGGTATATAAGCTAGAAAGAAGCCATATCATTAAAAACTCAGAAAAATCAGATATGTAAAGATTCTGAAACCTAAAATAGCACAGAATGAAGAAATGAAGAAAAATAATTAAGACCCAGGATGAATGAAAAATATAGGGTAATAATTTTTCATAGCTATTATTAAGAAATCCGCCTAAATAACCAACAATGCTTAAGCAAAGAGGCTCTAATCCAAAATAGGAGCCTACACCAAAGAAATCTGAAAGAAGGCCTAAAGAAAAGCCTAGAATAGAGGCAAATAATCTTCCTTTATAAAGCGAAATATATAAAACGTATATGACTAAAAAGTTGGGTCTGATAAGATTTAGGGATAAAAAATCAACTAGTAGTAATTGAAGAATAAAAATAATGACAGACAAAAAAATAATATGAATATTATTCATTAAGCCCTCTATCAATAACAAAAACATTTAA
>CEPW01178935.1_pt1 | contig 12985 bp, 19 predicted proteins | sample 356211 | NCBI WGS metagenome assembly CEPW01 (sample SAMEA2620021, study PRJEB7988) | marine metagenome | biome: marine biome (ENVO:00000447); feature: deep chlorophyll maximum layer (ENVO:xxxxxxxx); material: "saline water (ENVO:00002010), including plankton (ENVO:xxxxxxxx)" | depth 25 m
GGGTATTTAAATAGATCCCAAGTTCCTCCAATAGAGGTTCTATTTTCTATAATGGCAAAACTTTTATCAGGACAGTTTTTCTTGAGATAGTGGCCTGCCCCAATACCAGATATGCCAGCTCCAATTACTAAAACATCATAAAAACTATTCATTGGTTATATTATCTAATTAAATTTTGAAATTTCAACTGCATCATAAATGTTATTTCTATATTCTAAATTTGCACCAATATTTTTTGAATCATATCGACCAGAATCCCGCACATGTGAAAAGTAATTTTTCATTTTATCCTGAAAAATACCAACATTATCAGCAAAAACTACAGCACCCTTATTTATGAGGTTTAGTTCCTCTAATAAGAGCAAATCACTGTGGTAAAGTTTTTTTTCATGATCGATAAATACAAAATCAAATGACTCTTGTAATGTTCGAATTGCTTGATCTGACTTAGAGTTTATAAATTGGACTTTATCGTCTAGTCCTGCAAATTTTACTATCTTATTTGACGTTTCAACTGAGTCCTTATCATGATCAATGCTAATTAAACTACCTTTCTCTGGAAGAAACATAGCGATTATTATTGCCGAGTAACCAAGAAATGAACCAAGTTCTAATGCTTTTGCAGGTTTAATTTCTGTAATTGTTTTGGACAATAGCTTTCCTTTTTCAGGACCAACATTCATTAAGAAAGTCCCTGTTTCTTGTACAAAACGATCTATTGTATCCAAAACTGACTGAGGATCACCTTCATTTGCATTTTTAAATACAAAATCCAAAACTAAATTCATTTTTGGATCTTTAATCATTTTTTAATTGCAGTGCCCCAATAGTGATAGCTTAAAAATTTAGGGCCTGGGACATACATACTGTTAATTTTATTAAAATCAAAATTAGACATACTTAAAGTATTTGGAATGTCTACATCCAACTGGCAGCCGCCAAATAAAGCACCTTGAATAGGATTGAGTCTTTTTTGCCATTTATAAATATTTTTATCAGGAGATTTGCCATGTTCAGAAAAAAGAAAAATTCCATCCTTCTTTAAAACTCTTCGAATTTCATTTAATGCAGAGCTTAAATTTGAAATAGAACACATTGTATAAGTACTGATGATTGTATCAAAAAATTCATTGTCATATGGAAGGCTTTCAGCTGAAATTTTTTCAATATTTAAATCAATATTATTGTCTAGTGCTCTTTTTTTAGCTTTTTCTAGTAGAACATTGTCTGGCTCGACAGCGAATACATCTTTAACCTCTGATTTATTATAAAATGAAAAATTTAGACCAGAACCAATTCCAATTTCTAAAACTCTACCCTTAGCAAAAGGGATGATTTTTTCTCTTTGTTTGGAGATCACTTTATTTTGCATAGCAAAATTTATGATATGAGGACACACATGCTGTGTGTAAAGTCTTCCTATCACTACTTTACTCCAAGTTTTTCCTGAATATCTTTTGACGAGGTAGTATAACGAAATACAAGATTTTCATCAGGTTTAGCTCTTTTAAAGGCTGTCTGAGCAGCAAGAGCAGCCTCATGAAATCCTGATAAAATAAGTTTAAGCTTGCCTGGATATTTAGAAATATCACCCATCGCAAAGATTCCAGGCAAATTTGTTTCAAAGTTTTCTGTATTAACTTGTATTTGTTTTTCATCAAGATTAAGGCCCCACTCATTAATGGGTCCAAGTTCCATCTTTAAACCATGAAAGATGAGTACTTCATCACAATCTCTAGTTTCCAGACTTCCATCATTATTTTTTATTTCTACAGAAGATACCTTATCTTCTCCAAGAATATTGCTGATCTGATATTTAGTAAGCAGTTCCACTTTGCCGGCTTTAGCAAGATCTCTCATTTGATTAACAGTATGTTCAACAGCTTTAAATTCATCTCTTCTATGAACTAAAATTATACTCTTAGCAATTTTTGAAAGTTCAACAGTCCAGTCTAGTGCAGAGTCCCCTCCACCAAAAATTACAATTTTTTTGTCTTTATAATAATTTTTATCTACGACCGCATAAGACAATCCTTTTTTTTCAAATCTATCAATACCATCGATTGGAGGTTTTCGAGGCTCAAAAGATCCTACTCCTCCAGCAATAAATATATTTGGCGTGAGTATTTCAGTTCCGGTAGAGGTTGTTGCTAACCACTTATCTTCGACCTTATTGATAGACTCTACTCTTTGATTTAAATGAAAATTTGTATTGAATGGCTTAATTTGTTTTAAGAGGTTATCAATCAATGATTGACCTGTGCATTCTGGAAGCCCAGGAATATCGTAAATAGGTTTATCAGGATAAAGCTCCGCACATTGACCACCAATCTTATCTAGATTATCAATAACTTCAGCATTTAATCCAAGTATACCCAATTCAAATACTGCAAATAGACCTACAGGTCCAGCTCCAACAATTAAGCAGTCAGTCTTTATTTGATCAGGCATTTGTTAATCTATAATTATATGTTATTAAATAGTATTAATTAATGATTTTACAATGATTTTTGCTCGTAAATACCTTTTATACTTAATCATAATCTTACTTATAGCGGCTCTAGAAACGTTCATAGCTGCAAAAATATATCCAAAAATAGCATTTGTAAAAAATGATATTTGGACGATTCTTCCTTCCCCTGGGGATCCCGATAGAAACATTTATACAAGAGCTGCTGTTGCGGCTGTTGGTACTTTTGCAAGCAAAAAACCGGAACAAGCATACTATCAAACAGAAATTGATATTGAGGATCAACCTTTAAATGGAAACTGTCTTTATAAACTGAGCGGTGAAGATATTGACTCTCGATGGTGGAGCATTACTGCTTATGCAAATGATGGATTCTTAATTGAAAATACAGAAAAATTATATTCCTATAATAGTGAAACAGTAAATTTCAATGCAAATGGAGGGTTTGAGATTTATTTCTTAGGCAATAATGATTTTATTACTGACGTTTCAAGTGAAAATTGGCTTCGAGTAAATCAAGATGAAGATTTTAATATCTCTCTAAGAATTTATCACCCTGGAGAAGAATTCTTTTCAAATTTAAAAAGGGTTAATTTACCAATAGTTGAAAAGGTTAAATGTATAGAATGAGATCATTAATCAATAAAATATTTATTCTTTTAGTATTAGGAACAATTGTACACCTAGCTTTTATAATTTATTTCCCAACTTATATGATGTGGAAGTTCGATCGTGATATCGCCTCTACGTCAGTGAATAAAATTATTCACTCTGATAAAGTTGACTCAAATTCAAGAACAGTAATTAGACCAAGTCCTGATCTGTTGTATTCAGTCTGTGCGTATGATGCAACATATTCGCCTGTAGTAATTACTTCTAAAGTTCTCGACTCATATTGGGCAATGTCTTTTTATGCGTCTAACTCTGATAACTATGCAATTATTAACGATTTAGATATTGCCGATGACGATGTAAAAGTTTACCTCTTTGGACCAAACTCAAAACCAACCAAAATAACAGATGGCTATGCTATTTTTTCTCCATCAAATAAAGGAGCGATGCTAATCAGAAGATTTTTAGGAAATGAGTCTAACATTGATGAGTTGTATGAAAATCAAGAAACTTTAACTTGCGACTCTCTCGATAACTAGAACTGCTTTTCTGGTAAATTAACTATTAAGCCATCTAATTCATCAGTAACTGAAATTTGACAACTCAGTCTTGAGTTTTCTTTAACATCAAAGGCAAAATCTAGCATATCCTCTTCAGTGTCTTCTTTTGGATTTAACTTTTCAATCCAATCTTGACTCACATATACGTGACAAGTTGCACATGCACAGGCACCTCCACAATCAGCATCGATACCAGGTATATTATTTTTTATTGCACCTTCCATAACAGTGAGGCCATTTGGAACATCTATTTCATGCTCCTTGCCGCCATGTTCAATGTATTTAATCTTTGCCATTGTGAATTTCTCAAGATTATTTAAAAGTATTAGTGATTTTGGGGAATTTATATCAAAAAAGCACCAAAGCAAGTCAAACCTGCTCTGATGCTTTTTTGGGGGCCGGTCGAACCCCTTAAAATGCATGAACGTTACATTGCGGTATATATTTTATAGATAACGTATAAAAATAAGAGGAAAATATTGAATTTTGATTTATATAGCAGCTATGCACAACTTATCCACAGGTTAGTAAAGGGGTTACTAACATGATATCAAAGCCATATTTACTATTCTTAGGAGAAGCAAAAGACGAATTAGCAATAAAAACTGCTGCTGGAATAAGATTTTGGAGACCTGAATGGTGTGTGGGTCAAATATTTTTTGAGAGCGCTAAAGCCAAACTTGACCTTCCTGAAATGAGTATAAAACAAGCAATTGAAAATGGCTGTAAAACAATGGTCATCGGAGTTGTTAATGCAGGGGGTGTAATGCCTGAATCATGGATTAATACAATTCTTGAAGCAATTAATTCAGGTTTAAATATTGCTAGTGGTATGCACACTCGCTTATCATCAATTAAAGAATTCAAAGATGCTGCAGAAAAAAATAATGTACAATTGTACGATTTAAGATTTAACGAACAGACATTTAAAACTGGTTCTGGTATCAAAAGAACTGGAAAAAGACTGTTAACTGTTGGTACGGATTGTTCTGTAGGAAAAAAATATACTGCCCTAGCTATTGAAAAGGCTATGAAAGATCATGGGATGAAAGCCTCTTTTAAAGCCACGGGTCAAACTGGAGTATTAATTGCAGAAAGTGGTATTGCAATCGATGCAATTGTTTCTGATTTTATTTCAGGTGCAGTTGAATGGCTTTCACCCGACAACGCTGACGATCATTGGGATATAATTGAAGGTCAAGGTTCATTGTTTCATCCATCATTTGCTGGCGTTTCACTTGGACTACTGCATGGAAGCCAGCCTGATAAATTTATAGTTTGCCATGAACCAACAAGGGCCAATATGAGGGGTGTAGAAAACAAGTTGCCTGATATTTCCGAAGTAATCTCTAAAACATCTGAATTAGGGAAACTTACAAATCCAAATATTGAGTGTGTTGGAATTGCTCTTAATACGTCTAATATGTCAGATGGATCAGAAGATTTGAAAAAAGAAATTTCAGATCAGTACTCAATTCCATGTTTAGATCCTCTTAAAGATGATCTATCAGACTTTATTAATTTGATTAAAAAATAGCTAAATGATTGAACTTTTAATAAGTGAACAGGCATGGGATTTAAATAAATCATTTAATATTTCTAGAGGAGCAAAGCTAACGGCTAATACTGTTCATGTGCATCTAATAAAAGATGGTGAGAAAGGTGTAGGTGAATGTGTTCCATATACTCGATACAATGAGACGATTGAGTCAGTTAAAGGCCAAATTAATGAACTCAAAATTGATATAGAGTCTGAAAAGATTAATTTAAATAACTTATCTAAATTTATTAAACCTGGAGCTGCTCGAAATGCAATCGATTGCGCATTCTGGGATCTAAAATGTAGAATTGAAAAAAAAAATATTTGGAGATTGCTTGGAGAAGAAATGCCAGATTCAATTCAATCCTGCTACACGATAGTGCTAGACTCACCCAATAAAATGATTGATGACGCAAAAGAGCATTCTAATTTCCCAATGTTGAAGGTAAAATTAGATCACAATAACTTAGCAGAATGCCTAAGAGGTATTCGTAAAGTTTCTAAAGATTCAACTTTGATCTTGGATGCAAATGAATCTTTTAATTTTAAGACATTAGATTCAAATATGGATCTTTTCTTAGAAACAAATGTAGATCTAATTGAGCAGCCTTTGGCAGCTGATCAAGATGATGATCTACTCAATTATAAAAGTCCAATACCAATATGTGCAGATGAATCATTTCACTCTTTAGAAGATTTTGAACGTATAGCGAATAAATATGACTCAATTAATATTAAATTAGATAAAACAGGGGGATTATCTGAGGCAATTGAAATTAAGAAATATGCTCATGAAAATAATAAAATAATTATGATTGGCTGCATGGTCTCCTCATCTTTATCAATGATGCCAGCTGTAACGTTATGTAATGATGTAAAATTTGTTGATCTCGATGGACCTTGTTTTCTTAAAAGTGACATCCAAAATGGACTCTCTTATAAGAATGGAGTCATAAGTTTTAAAGAAGATGGTTGTTGGGGCTAAATTACTTTTCAGCTTTTGGCGTAAAAATTTTTTTACCGTTATACATTCCAGTAGTCATGTCTACATGATGAGATAGTCTTATCTCGCCTGAGTCTTTGTCTTCAATTAAGTTTTTAGGATTTAGCTTAATATGCGATCTTCTCATTCCTCTTCTAGAATTGGAAATTTTACTTTTAGGAACTGCCATTTTTAATTACCTTTATAATTTAGTTGGGTTTGGAGCATCTCCATAAACCTCATTTGGATCAAAAACTTTCTTATCAGTTGTAAATTCTAGACCCGGCTTATTTGCTGTATCTTCTAAGTCAATTTTACGATAAAAACAAGACTTATAACCTACATGGCAACTTGCCCCATTTTCTCCAATATTTACTTTGATACAGAGAGCGTCTTGATCATCATCAATTAATATTTCATCAATTTTTTGGACATAACCACTGGAAGCCCCTTTGTGCCATATTACTTTTCTACTTCTACTATAATAATGAGCTTCTTTTGTTTCGATTGTTTTTTGAAGAGCCTCTTGATTCATATAGCCAACCATAAGAATTTCATTCGTGGCAGAGTCAATTGTAGTTACAACTATAAGTCCATTTTCGTCAAACTTTGGAGCTAACTCAATGCTTTCTTCAACTTGTTCTATTGATTTACGGTGTTTAAACATACTTGCAATATTTTTGTAGGGGTTTACCTTGAATATCAAATTTTGACAACAAAATATGATTTTTAAAAAAAGTAAAGCTGCTCAAGTCTGGTTTTTTCCACCTTATCTAGTGCTTATAGGTCTAGTAATCTCATTTATATTAGAATTTTTTTTATATAAAAATCCAATATATGATCACTTATTAGCTTTAAGATTGATCGGTGCTATTTTAACGATTGGCTCAATAGTATTATTCATCAAATCTGTTAGGATTTTTTCTGAAAGAAATGAAAAATTACATCCTAGATCAATTTCAACTCAGATATTCAAGGATGGTCCATTTAAGGTTTCAAGAAATCCTATCTATTTAGCCATGGTTTTTTTATTTATTGGGGTTGGATTAATGTTTAATTCACTATGGTTTCTATATGCGGGGTTTATAATTTTTATTATGCTTCACTATGGAGTTATAATCCCTGAAGAAAATTATCTTGAAAAAGAGTTTGGAAAAGATTACTTAGAGTACAAGAAGTCTGTTAGAAGATGGCTTTGAATTAATTTCTTTACAATATTATGTATAACTTACTGAAGGGAACTTGGGCGCTCTTTTTTGGAGTAGGCATGATGATGCTTGCTAATGGGCTTCAGGGAAGTCTCATAGGAATAAGAGCCTCTCTTGAAGGGTATTCTGCGTCTGCTTCAGGCATAATTTTAACCGGTTATTACGCAGGTTTTTTATTGGGTGCCTTATATATTCCTCAAAGGATTAAAAACGTAGGACATGTCAGGACCTTTGCAGCTTTAGCATCAATTGCATCAATTTCTATTTTGATTCACTCTTTACACATTAGTTTCATAGGGTGGTTTTTAATGAGATTTATTTCTGGGATATGTTTTGTTGGACTTTATACAGTTGCTGAAAGTTGGGTAAATGATTTATCTGACAATGAACATCGTGGCCAAGCATTATCTGTCTACATGATAGTGAGTATGGCCGGGAGTGCATTTGGACAACTATTTTTAAATCTTGCAGACCCTGAAACTGCAACACTATTTATGATTGTGTCTGTATTAATTTCTATATCATTGGTTCCAATATTAATGGTAGTTAGTAAACAACCAGATTTTTCAGTTGCCAAATTTTTCACTGTTAAAGAACTCTATAAAACATCACCACTTGGGGTAGTAACTGCGATTATGACAGGTTTAGCCCATGGCACACTATGGGGGATTGGGTCTATTTATGCATTAAAAAATGGATTATCAATTGAACAAGTATCAGTATTCATGTTCACATTTGTCATTGGAGGCGCAATAAATCAATATATTGTTGGCTATTTATCCGATAAATATGACAGAAGAACTGTCATAGTAATTGTTGCTTTTCTTGCATCTATTTTTGCTGTCTTAGCTGTATTAATTGGAAGCTCATATATAGCTCTAATAATAACAACTTTTATTTTTGGTGGATTGACAGTTCCTTTATACGCCCTAGCCATTGCTCATACTAATGACTTTCTTGAAAAGGATGAAATGATTGCTGCAAGTGCAGGAATACAATTAGCTGGTGGAATCGGTCTTACTATTGGTCCGGTCATTGGTGGCTTATCAATAGACTTAATTGGAGCTAATGGATTTTGGATATATCTTTTTTTAATTCATGCGCTACTAGGAGTTTTTGGTTTATTTAGAATGCAGATTAGAGAAGCTGTGCCGTTAGAAGAACAAGGAAGTACTGTTTTAGTAGGCAGCCGTACTACACCAACTTTAATGGAACTTTATCCTGACGCTGAAGAATCTATTGACACAGTTGAGTGATATTTTTTATTTTTTAATAAAATGTGCCCAATCACTTAAAGGCCTTCTCTGAGTTTTGAAATGATTCACTGGATCATCTGGATTTTGATAACCAATCGCCATTCCACAAAATAGCATAAGATTTTCATCTGCATTTAAATATGATGAAACCATTTTGTGCTTCAATGACCAAGATTCTTGTGCGCAGGTGTCTAAATCAGCTTCCTGAGCTAAAAGCATAAATGATTGTAGAAACATTCCTAAGTCAGACCACTGGGGTTGATTCATTTGTCTATCAATGAAGCAAAATAATCCCGCAGGAGCTCCGAAAAATTCAAAATTTTTCATCATTTGATTTGCTCTTGAAGCTTTATCTTCACGATCAATACCTAAAAATGAATACATTAATTCTCCCATTTCATACCTTGAAGTTCTATAAGGTTCTTTGAGTTTTTGCGGATATATTAAATATTCAGGAACCTCGGGCTGACTCCATTTTTTCTGATAATCTAAAAATGACTGCATAGACTGATCATTTATAATAAAAATTTTCCAAGGTTGTAAATTTCCACCTGATGGAGAGAAAGATGCTTTCTCCAAAAGATCGCTTATTAATTTATTACTTACCGGCTTATTAAGAAAAGACCTTATAGACTTTCTTGCTTTTATTGCTTCAGATACACTCTTCATACTTATATTTTTTATTTATAATCTTTCTTTTTTTATTTGGAATTTTTTTTGCTTGATATTTCGGTGTTCTAAGCTCCTTGGCAACTGGATTACTTCTAGATTTTTTTTTTATTTTCATTAAAGAAGTACACTTCCTCCATCAACCATTATAGTCTGTCCTGTTACAAATTTACTATGATCACCAGCAAGATATAATAATGTTCCATAAATATCGTCTACTTCTAATGTTTTTTGCAAAATCTGACTTTTTGAAATGACCTCGAACCCTCGATCAGCTTTTTCTCCCAAAAATTCTTTTGCAGACTCTGTTTTGACCATTGAAGGCGCAACTGAATTAACTCTTATATTGTCTCTTCCCACCTCTCTTGCGATTACCCTCGTTAATCCTATTACTGCGGCTTTTGAGGCGGCATAATCAGCGGCATAAGGCATTCCATATAAAGCTGCAAGTGATGCAATATTTATTATTGATCCGCTCTTTTGCTCTCGCATAGTTGGAATTACAGCCTTTATACAATTCCAAACACCTTTGACATTAACGCTCATTGCCCTGTCCCACTGTTTTTCATCAATATCTTCAAAACGTGAACTTTTCAGCGCCCCATATAAAGCTGCATTATTAATTAGAACATCAATTTTTTTAAATTTATTTTTAACTTCTTCTGCTAGTTTTAGACAACTATTGTAATCAGTGACATCTAGTTCTGCTTTTATATAATCTGAAGTTATCTCTTTTACCAAATCTTCAGTTTCATCACAGGAGTTAATATCTGCAAAAGCTACAATTGCCCCTAACTTTGCAAATTCAATTACATATTTCTGACCAAGTCCCCTTGCTGCGCCAGTTATAATTACTACTTTATCTTTCATAAATATCCTCTATTTCTTTTCTATTCATATCTATTAACAACCTTTTACTTAAACTATAAGAGAATCCAGCCCTAGACATTATTCCAAATTCTTTTGCTTTCACTTTATCATTAAATTCTACTCTTCGAAATGCGCCTATTGATCTTTTTTTAACAAGTCTTGCGGCGGCGAATAAGTCCAGCTCATAATTTTCTGACTTCATTTCCTCTAAGCATATCTCTATGTCAATCTCTGATACTCCAAGCTGTTTTAATTTATATATAGATTTATTTATTGACCACCCTCTTAAAATCAGATTTCTTAATTTTCCCTCAGCAAAAAGCTTATCATTGATTATTTTTTGATCTTTAAATTCGTTAATTATTTTCTGAATAATCTCTTCAGATCCTAAGCTTAAATGAGTATCTCTAACTTTTCTTTTTAAATATTTTCTTAAATTTTCACTCGATGTAGCATATCGCTCAACATACCATACCGCTTTAGCTTGAATTTCTAAGTATTGTTTATTTTTCATTTTTAAATACTTTTATCACCGCTTTTGCGGCTACATGACTAGAAGGACTATTAACCGATAACTCTTGCAAAGCTGAGCTAACCTCATCTTTTATTGATGCTCGATAATCTTCACTATTTATTATCTTTTCTAACTCAAGATTTATATTTTTTGAGTTACATTCTTTCTGAATTAGCTCAGGAATGATCATCTTATTCAAAATTATATTTATTAAATTTCCATATTTTGATTTGACTAAAAATTTAAGTAATTGATATGTAATCGGATTAAACTTATATGCACTAACATAAAGAACATTAAAATATGAGAGTTCTAGTCCAACTGTCCCCGAAGCTATTAAAGCATAATCAGATAATGAAAAAGCTTTTAATTTTTTTTGCTCATCACAAAATCTTATTAACTTAAACTTTAATTTTTTTTGAGAAATAATGCCTTCTACAATTGACCACATTGTCTCAGTAGTGGGTAAAACAAAGTCATACTCGTCCTTAAATGACGAGTCATTAATAGCATCAATAAATATTGGCAATAATCTTTTTACTTCGGATGATCTGCTGCCAGGAAGGATTAAAAAAATTGGCTTAGTTAGAGAATCGTCAACCTCAGAAGTTTTTATTTCTTTGAATTTATTTAAATCTATCTCAGTAATTGGGTGTCCAACGAAAGTGGTTGATATTTGCTTTTTATCAAAAATTTGTTTTTCAAATGGTAAAACAGTTAGAAGATGATCAATATTATCTTTGACTGTATTAATTCTTTTTGGTCTCCAATTCCAAACTGAAGGAGCAACATATTGAATAATTCTTACTTTAGGATCTTTTATTTTGAGTTTATTAGCGATTCTTAAATTAAAGTCTGGGCTATCGATAGTAATAACAATATCTGGATTTATTTTTATAATTTTTTTAACTGTTTGATTTATTATTTTTTTAATCTTAAAGATTTTAGGAATGACCTCTACAAGGCCCATGACATTGATATCAGAAATATCATAAAATTTTCTAATACTAAATCTTTCTAATGCTTTTCCACCAATTCCATATAATTCAATTTCATCATTATAGAGTTTGCTTAAGGCTTCCATAAGAGATGCTCCTAATATATCTCCTGACTCTTCTCCTGTAATGATTACTAGTTTCATTGACTTACCAATTGATTAATAATGATTTGAATGTAATATTATTTTCAAAATATGTCTAAAACAGTTATTTTTTGCTTTGATTTTGGAAGTCCATATTCTTATATGGCCTATAAACACCTTAATGTGATTGAAGATAAAGGGGCATCAATAGAAATGAAGCCTGTTCTTGTTGGCGCCATACACAAAGCCACAGGCAATCAATCGCCAGTTATGATCAAGAATAAAGGTGACTATATGATGAAAGACCTTAATAGATGGTCAAAGAAGTTAAATGTACCTCTAAAAATGAACCCTTATTTTCCTATAATAACTATTCCACATATGAGAGGAGCTCTGCTGGCTCAGCAGAAAAATATCTTAAAGGATTATATGGACACAATGTTTAAAGCAATTTGGGTAGATTCTCTAAATTTAAATGACCAAGAGGTTCTTACACAAGTTGCAGTAGATTCGGGGTTTGATGCTAATTCCTTTTCAGAGGGAATTATGAGTGAAGAAATAAAAGAAAATCTTAAAACGAATACTCAGTATGCAATTGATCATGGATCTTTTGGAGTGCCTACGTTTTATTATAATAATCAAATCTACTGGGGCATAGATAGTATAAAGTTTCTTTTAGAAGATATTTAATATTAATATTTTATGAATATTCTTCGATACGCAAGAAATAAAGATGCTAGAGGTTTAATCAAATTGATTGATTCTTGTTTCAAAGAATACCCAAATTGTATTCTTGATGTTGAAAATGAAATGACTGAGTTAAAGACTATTTATTCTTCTTTTAAAAATAAAAATGGACATTTTTGGGTAATAGAAAAGAATAAAAAAATTATAGGATCTATGGGTATTGCTCCAAATAAAAAAAATCTTGAATTGCATAAAGTTTATATTTTGAAAAGTGAAAGAAGAAAAGGCCTTGCTAGAAAACTCGTATTAAAAGCAGAAAGGTATGCCAAAAAAAATAATTATAAGAAATTAATACTTTGGTCAGATACAAGATTTAAAGAGGCGCATAGAATGTACTTGGATTTTAACTATAAAAAACTCGCTAAAACTAGAAAATTATACGATATTAGTAAAACAATTGAATTTTGCTTTGAAAAAAATATTCACTAAGTACTTGGTATGCTTAGTCTATTTTCAGCATACTTTACAAGCCTAGT
>CEPW01085352.1_pt1 | contig 12951 bp, 14 predicted proteins | sample 356211 | NCBI WGS metagenome assembly CEPW01 (sample SAMEA2620021, study PRJEB7988) | marine metagenome | biome: marine biome (ENVO:00000447); feature: deep chlorophyll maximum layer (ENVO:xxxxxxxx); material: "saline water (ENVO:00002010), including plankton (ENVO:xxxxxxxx)" | depth 25 m
GATCTAAATTACCGCCAAGCTGAGGAGTAGTATCGCTTGCAAGAGAACTAGCGGTCAAATAATTTTGCAGATCGACTATCTGAGATTCTGTTATTCGTAAAGCACCTGTATGTTGAACTACTGAACTTTCGGTGATGTTAGTATCTGGTACATTAGCCCATGTAACTGCTGAAGATAAATCGTTTGTTTCGGTAAATGATGTTAAATAATTTTGTAAATCTACTATTTGAGATTCTGTAAGTCTTAATGCTCCACTATGTTGAATAACAGAGCTTTCCGTAATATTAGCATCTGGTACATTAACCCAAGTGACAGATGAAGATAGATCATTAGTTTCTGTAACAGCACCGGATTCTGTAGCTGTAGTAATACCTATAACATGTCCATTATTATCAAGCAAAATATCTTGTATATATGTACGACCACTATTATTTGATGAACTAGCTGCTGATATATTAGGGTGAGATTGTAAATAATCTAGTCCACTACCTATAGGATTTAAGCCACTCCATGCTGTAGTTCCATCTCCTATTTTTAATATATTATTAGTAGTATCAAACCCTGGTTCACCTTGTGATAATACAGGATTACTACTCCAATCCGTCCCTCTTCTTAATTTAATTGTATTATTAACTGGCATGATATTATCCTATATTATATAACTACGGAGAACCACCATCAATTATAGTATGGTAAAGATATAACGGACTACTCATTCCACTACCAGCAATACTAGCCATTCCACTGAGTGTAATAGGCATATTATTAGCTATATAAGTACTCAATCCAACTACATCAGTAGCATAACTAATAGTAGAAGAAAATCCTGTTTGGATTTCAATAGTGTTTACAACTGTACTAGTTACTTCTAGATTTTCAGTATTATCTTCTGTAGAAGTTTCAATCTCTAATGTAGTAGTTACATCTGAAATTTCTAAAGTAAAATCGCTCATTAGGTATTACACTCCAAGGCTGTACTAGATTTACTATAACGTTTCTGTATAGTTACAGTACCATACAGTAGTCTAGTAACAAATTTACCACCTTGGCTGTAATGATCTTCATCGGACTGTAACTCTAGGTCATATTTAGCTGTATTAAAATCAAATCCATTAGTAGTACCAGCAGGAAATAATAAATTAATTTTACCTGAAGATCCTTCGATATTAAAATCATAAGAAGTTTTATTAGCATTATCACTATCAAAAGTTTGTGTGACATTTGCACTGGTTTTCCAAGTAAGCCTAGCACACCAACCTGTTAAATCAATGACAGTACCAGCACTGTCCTTATAAATTAAAGACATTTTGAACGATGAGCCTTGCTCAATGTCAAAATTGTATAGACTTGCTCCCATAATAATTTACCTTGTATAGAGTAGTATATTAGTTAGATACACCCGAGACATAAAAAAAGCCACCCATTTGGTGGGCGGCTTTTCCTATTACATCTATAAAGATAGATTATAGAGAACCAAGAAGTACTCGTCTGTTATCAAGAACAGCAAAGCCTTGCTCAGCCCAACCGTAGAAACCAGCTCTCTTCTGACGATGAAGGGTATCGTCTTCGTAGATCTGTACTCCTTCACGGACAGGCATGATAAAGCTGTCTCTCTTGCGAAGATCAAGACCAACAACAATTTCAGTGTTGTGACCAGATGGCATTCCAGCACCGAGAGTGGTAGCATAGAAGTTCTGGTATTCTTGGCTTGCACCAAGTTCGTCTAGATCATGCAAGTTGACACCGAAGATTCTATTTACGCTACCATCAGCAGCGGTATAGATCTCACGACGAGTAACTTCATCAACCTGATCAACACCCCAGTTACGAATGTCTTCCATAGCTTCTGGAGAGACATACAAATCGGTAAGAGCACCTCTGTTGTTGCTAGCAGAGTTACCACCACCGTTACGACGCATGACAGTTTTAAGAAGAGAAACAAGTCTCTTGCTAAACTGACCAGCTGTTGCGTCACTATCATAAACAACGATATTACGGTCAACACCAGCTGCGAGAATGGTGTGCCATCCATCGTCATTCATCTTCTTGACAAAAGAAGCTTCGAGAACTTCCATTGCACGACCGACTACGTCCCAACGAGCGTCACGAGCATACTTTAAGAGATAGTCGATGCTTGCACCGATATCAAAAGTAGGAACCATGACGTAATCGCCTTCGACGTGACGTTCTGGAATATAGCCATGATTAGGAACAGTATAGGCAACAAAGTCCTTTTCTGTACCTGGGGCTAAGAAATCAAGTGGGAATTCTGGAGTAGCACTCTGTGCCAACTGAATTGGCTCAAAGATACCATCGAGAATGTTTCCACTAAGAACACCTTGACGGAGTGGCTGCTCAAGGGCTTTTGCAAATTCTGCATTAGCTGCAAGAGAAGTCTCTCTGTGCTGCGAACCAGATTTGACCAAAAGATCAGTCAATTCTGGAGTAGGTTGAAATGCTTTAGTTTCTGCTGACATGTTAGTTTTCTCCTTTTTAAAGTTAGGCAATGTTAATAGCGACCTTGGCGAACCCGTCTGAATCTTTGCTACTCAAAAATGTACCGACTCTGGCTCCGCCGCCAGAAGTCGAAATATTACCATTGTTATGAACAAACGCACCTGAACCTGCAGATGGAACTGCACCAGTATCAAGATTGCTTGTGGTAATCTGTCCAACTTGGAGCAAAGTAACTTTGCCACCCTTCTGAACTTCATCTTTATGATAATTGATATGCTGTCTTGTAAGATCAAGATCAACAATATCGTTAAGAAGAATACCAACAGGATTAGCACTTGCTAAAGCCGATGTATATTCAACAACTGCACTGGAATCATCCATAGAAACACCTGATCCAGCTGTCTTAACAGAAGCTACACCACCACGAGTGGCAGTCGCGTCTGAGAAGAAAGATACATCAGTCTGAGTTTCGATACGATCTGGTTTAAGAGCCATGTTTTATCTCCCTTTATTTTGAGGTGTTACCGAGTCTAGCACTTACAAATTCTACAAGTTCTGCGCGAACACTAGCTTCTGCTGATTCTGTTTCTGATGCGTCACTTCCAACGCTCAGATCAACGGTTTCGTCAGCTTCAACTTCTTCTAAAGCTGATTCAGCTTCTTCAAGTTCGTCTGATTCTGAAGCCTTTTCTTTCTCTTCTTTCTTCTTTTCTAAAGCTTCTTTAAGAGCTGGTGGCATCTTTGCCTCAGCATCTTCTTCAGCCTGTGCAGGCTTCATAGTAGCCAGAAGTGAAGTCATAGATTCAAATGCTTCGTCATCAAGACTTTCAAATTTCTCAACAGCAGCGGAAGCAGCGTCGTCATCGAGACCCGCTTCAACCAAATTGGCTTTTCTCTTCATAAGCATATCTTTTCTGGCCTGTTCTTCTTCCTTCATCTTGTAACCAGCGATAACTTCGTTGGCTTCTTCAAGAGAGGTTTGAGCGGCCTTAAGAGCTTCTTCGAGTTCTGCTTTGCTTGCTAATATTTCTTCAAGCTCAGCTTTTGATTTGTCTTCTTTGTTTTTCATCTCAGCCATTAATTCTTTCTTGGATTTAACTTCTTCTTCCATCTTCATGGCAAGAGTTTCTAACTCCTCAGACTTGGCTTCGAGCATTTCTTCTTTTTCTTTCATAGCTGCCTCTAGGGTTTGGTTGGTTTTCTCTAGTTCAGAAGCTAACGTTTTTGCTTCCTCTGTTTGGTCACAACTAGCTGCAACAGTGTCTAACTTATCACTAATTTCTGCAACTTGTTTTTCGATATTTTCACTCATAATGATATTCTCCGTGTCTTCGCTAGTTATGGGCTTATTATGTACTACACCTGAATTTGATAAATTGTCATTTTTTTTATCCAATAAATCCTCAATTAATTGTCTTTGAAATATTATACTATCCGGATTAGCTGGTTTGTCAACAAAACCTTTACCACTAAATGTAATATTTCTTAAAACTCTACCAATTTTATAATCTTCTTGTTCACCTCGTCCTCCGTAAGCTCTAAGATATTTTGATAAGTAGGCTGTCTCTTCGTTACGAGCTAAAACTTTATATTCACCTGTAATTTTATTTGTTAAGCCGTAATCAAAACCTTTGAAATAACACTCCATACTAACGTATTTTGTGCCATTTTCAATCTCAGCAATCAATCTTTCTGCTCTTTCTTTGAGTTCTGGTGTGCTATAAGCTCTGTAAATAACAGATCCTGTAACAATATGAAATTTTTCTGGTAGATCATCCAAGCTGGTTTCATCAGCAATAGTTTTACCTTCTAAATCAATTGGCCAATTTGATGTGATATGACCAATAATTGTATTTTCATCATGTTCTAAATTAGTAGGCTTATCTTCTGGGGTTGCTCTTGCTGCCCAAACTTCTGCCTTATCAAATACATCGTCATTTCTGTTCCATGACGAACTTACTAAAATAGACTGTACATAATATAAATCCGCGTCACTAATGGATGCAGCTACTTTAGTTTTTAATTGTTTATTTTGTGTAATATCACATGGTTCTACAATTGAAGCATATGTAATGCTATTAGAGGCAGATATTTTACCTGCTAAACCATCATCGCTTTCTTGAGGATATATGATCATTTAGTTATACCTTTATCGTTCAAAGTGCAATAAAAACTAGATTTAGCCTGCTTTTGATCATCAACAGACAAATCTCTATTTAATTGTGAAGCCAACTGTCTTAACCATACACTATAAGCGGTCAACTGTGTATAATTTAAGTCGTTTAATTTTTCTGTAATAGTTTCGGAATTTATTATGCAGAATGGTTTGATATTGAAAAGAATACTACTCTTGACGTTTTCGAGTTCTTTAAGTTGATCATTAGATAAACTTCTGAGATTATTTTTTCCAAAGAAATCAAGTAATATTGGATTGATAATTTCGCTTATCTTTCCCTGAGCTTCGGTAGCCCATAGCTGCAATGATGCTCCTGTCTGGGGCGAGAACGTTCGTTCTTTTCGTTTCTCTGTATCTTTTGATAATTTGGGTCGTCCTTGCTGCGGTTCTCCAGGCAAAGATTCTGGCGAATCTTTTGCCAACTTTGTTGGTTTTGGCTTTTGCCGCATTTCGAGTGAACTTTTCTCTCCTTCTTTCTTAGGATCAAGTTCCAATCCAACTTCGCTCGGGGAAGCAACTCCGCTTTGTAAAGCGATTTTCTTAAGAGCGTTTTCGGGTTCGGGATCATGATATGGACTAGCTTTACCAACCATTCTATCCTTCTTTCTGTCTCTATCTTCTCTGTTTAGTCTAGTCTTCTCCATTTCTGGATCAAAACCGAATCTTGTCTGCAATAGCTCATCAGAAACAATATTTCTATCTGCTAATTGAATTAATAAAGCTTTTTCAGATTCTTCGTTTGATAAATCCATTCGATCAAATTCTACCTTAGCAGGTGCTCTGAAGCCCATAGCTTTCTGTACTAATCCTATCTCTCTTTCCCAAAATTCTGTCAACATATCTCTACCATATTGTAATCTTTGTGTCAAAGTTTTGAGACTGATAAAGTTATTAGTAGTACCAGCAGCCCCGTAGGTTCCAGTAAGAGTAGGAGGAATTCCTAAGCCAGCATATACTGAATTTAAGTGTGGCGTATATTTTGCCTCTCCTAAAAATTGATGTACATTAGTTCTTGACTCTAGTAATTCGATATCTGGACCCCAAACCAAATCCATTGTACCTCCACCAACATTATTACCAAGTATATTAGCGAGCTTTGCTGCTGCTGCTTTTGTTGGAGCAATTTTGTGCTCTAGGCTACCTAGCTTGAATATTCTAATATTAGAAATAGCACCATCTAATGCTGCCATATCTGCTAACTTCAATTTTTCAATTACAGTAATATCATCCATAATAGAATAGATCATAGGGAAAGCCCATCTTTGCCAATCATCCTTCTTATAATGATAAACCATGGTTTTTTGTGGATCTAATGGATATGCTTTTCTAGTAGCCGCTGCTTCTAAAATAGCGTCAGGTAATTGAGCTATTACATCTTTTTCTGCTTGATTTTTGGGAGCGTTAATTAATTTACGTAAAGTAGCAGGTATGGTTAATTCATATCTTTTATCACTTACAAACGAAGCTAAAGAACCCGCACATACTTCTACATAAACAGGATCTATAAAAGTATATCTCCAAGGAATCTCTCTTTTTTCTACTTGCACACTCTCTAGATCGGTAATAATTAAATCTGGAGAAGCAACACTTTTGTATAACTTATCTGCAACTTTTAAACTTAGTTTACCTGTTTGTCTATTGATTACAACATTACCACTCTTGTAAAGATTATTTAGAAATCTTTCACTTCTTTCTTTACCTTTACATTTTTTAAACCACCTTCTGTAGAATCTCTCAATACGTTTATTTTTATGAACTAATCTAATACCCTGTGCGCCAAAATCCCCCATTAAATCAACCACGTTTTTAACGAGGCCAACTCTTTGATAAATATCCTCTGCCCTTTTCATTACTCCTTTAATTTTACGTGGAACTGCTTCGTCTGGTCTGAAGAAATCATAGTCAGTTCGGGTTAATCCTGGTTTACCCGATGTATTAGTAGATAGGTTAGAATAATCTAATCCGTGTCTACGCATAGCTGTAGTATGATCTATACCAACGTACTCTTCCATAGATTCTGAAGATTTGGTTAAAGCTTCTTTTTTAGAAGCTAAATCATCTCCCCATGCTACGTAAGCCTCTTCTCCTACTAAAGATTGGTCCTGTATGGCGTCACTTTTAGGGTATTTTTTTGTCATAGTTTACCGTTTCAATTGTAATAGTATTGCAATTCCATTAACTTATTATACACTTTTTATTTATAGATACCAGTATAAAAATCATCATTCGCTCCTCCTGTGAACCAATCTGGGCCTTTGTACATATCTCCCTCTTGATTCACTATCTCTGTGCGATTTCCTCCAATAACATCGTAATCCGGTCTAGCGAGTTGTTGTCTAGTTTGTCTAGCTAACATATTAGCTATTACCAAGGAGCTATATCTGTCTTTTCTTAATCGACCCTTTTTACCTGTTTGCAACTTGACCTCAGGTGTATCCCATTTGTCTCTTGCTCCTGATCCTGTACTAGTCTGTGTCATAACAATAGTAGTTAGTTCGTTCTTAAGATCTTCTATTTCTAAAATACATTCACTCAAACTATCATATAGTGGACTTAAATCTGTCTTCAATATATCTTTACCTTCTTCATCTAATGCTAAACCTAAAGTTAGCTGATCGAATCTTGGAAATAACAAAACTCTATCTTCAAAATCTTTTCTTAGTCCGTGATTAGCCTGTGCTGTCCAATCTGCCTTTGCAAATTGAACCATATCTAAAATATGTAATCCCTGCTGTGAATCTGTATCTTTGCTTTTATCATAGTTAATTACTGGCCATATCAATTGTTCATTAGGTTCCAAATTCTTTGGGTCATGTAAAGCCTCTTCAATAGCGATACCACCACCCTGAGCATCCATACCAATTACCTTTGGAGGAAATGTCCTCATAAGATTTCTAATCTTCCTTGCACAAAAACCATAAAAATCATGTTCATTAGTAAGACCTGATTTCTGTCTCTCTTTAAAATTGCTTCTATTGGTAGTCCAACAATATACAATTCTAGAATGATCAGGATGCAATTCCAAAATAACTATACTGAAATTGTCTTTTTCCGATGCTGGATCAATACCATATACATATTGATTATGAATATTACCTTGAGTAGTAGCATCAAACAATATAGTTTTATCTCCAATAATAATAGGATCACTTTCATTAGCCACACATGCTTCCAACATGCTCCTCTTAAAAAATCCATCGCTGTCTTTTGTAAAACATGCAGCATATTCCATATTATAAATACCAGTATGAATTGTAGCTTTAGCTCTAGCTACCTGCTTATCATCCATAAAACCTTTAGGAATTAACTCGTAAGGTATTCTAATAATGCTATAATCCTGCCAATTAAAATTATCTGGAACCTCACCCTTGAAAAGATCCTCTAACTTCTGCTTATCACCTTTGCTTTCAATAATAGATTTGTATCTTCTCCAGTACTGAGCAAAATGTTTAAAACTATAATCAGCAGTTCCTGATATAATAGCTTGATTTCCCATCTTAGTATCTAATGCTTCTAACTGTTCATTCCATATCCCAGCTTCTGTCATAGCTTTTTTCTTCGCTGCTTCTTTTACATTTTCAATAGGACTAGCAGAGACAGCAGCAAAACCTGCAACAACTGTTTCATATATGTCTGGTGATATTGATGCGAATTCGTCAGCGATAATAATATGTGCTCTGAGTCCTCTAATCTTGGAGCCATCTCCCATTGGAACTGCAATTGTCCAACTGTCACCAAGTCGTATCGTACACCTATCTACATCTCTTCTCGGCCCATCTTCATTCCCAGAAAAAATGCTTCTAAGGATCGGACTGTTCCTCCACATAGTTTCCATATATTCAAATATAATTTTACTCTGTCTAAATGCAGCACCTACAATTACAATCTTAGTGCCAGGATAGAAGGTACATCTTAAGACGGCATACAAAGCCAAAAGAAACGATTTACCCCAACCACGAGAAGCTATATACATAGGGAATGGTCTGTTCCAAAATTCCTGTAGTATAACACATTGCATAGGATGCAACTCTATGTTAAATAATAATTTACAAGTTGCCCCTACATACTTTGGGTCACGTAGTAATTTCATAAGGTGTAGATCTGGGTTTTCGATCTCGGTCTCGGTCCTATGAATCATTGGATTCGTAGGTACTTGGATTTTTGACAGATCCCCCAGACCTAGCCATGCATCATCAAATATCTGTTTTGGGTTGTCCGTGGTACTCATAAATTTTTCTCATGATTGCTAATGCTTCTTTTTCTGCATTTGCAGCATTGCCACAAAAAACAATTTTAACATTATGTAGTATTTGTAATTCATTAATATGTTTAAGAATAAACTTAGGACTAATCCTTAATTTACTCCACATCCTTTTAGGTACTGTAGATCCCACAGGATACTTTAGTACATCTTCTAGATCGAATTCAAATAATAAAAAAGGATACTTAAATTGAGACAATCTTTCTACAACGTCCTTGAATCTTTTTTCCGTAATATTATTTGCAAACTCACTTACATTTCCTTTCCTTTCGATACAAAATAAATCTTCGAGTCCTCTCAAAGAATAGTCTCCTGTATCTAATTTAGCTACGGTCTGTTCCATTTTATCAAATGTCCACGGATGTTGTTCTCTAGTATCTACTATAATATGAAAGTTACTGAAGTCTATCATTGGCTAATATCTTTAAAAAAGTGGATGCGTATAATTCTTCCTGACCTTTAATTAAATTGTGGTGATATCTGCAAAGCGTAATTCCGTTAGCCACCTCAAATCTCAACCCAGGATAATGTGCCCAGGTTTTAATATGATGAGCATTCAACTTTTTCTTAATTTTACAATTTGGCCATCTGCAACAATAGTGATCTCTTCTATATACAGCTTGTCGCCATTTTTTATATTGAGGATCACCATAGTTTCTAAACATCGTTTTTCACCATGTCCTGTACTAAATCAATAAAACTCATTTGAGGTTCCCATCCTAGTTTTTCCTTAGCTAGACTAGGATCCCCACACAAATACTCTACCTCTGCTGGACGAAATAAATCCGGGTCAATTTCTACATGATCTTTTACACTTAAATTTGCTCCTTTAAATGCCATTTCTAAAAATTCTTTTACGCTATGTGTTTCTCCGGTAGCAATTACAAAGTCTTGTGGTTGTTCCTGCTGAAGCATCATCCACATAGCCCGCACATAATCCTTAGCATGACCCCAATCTCGATGAGCATCCAAGTTCCCCAGCTTCAATTTATCTGTTCTTTCTTTTCTGATTAATTCCCCAATATACTTAGTGATTTTTCTAGTTACAAAATTCTCGCCTCTTCTAGCGCTTTCATGATTAAACAATATCCCACAACAAGCGAAAAGGCTATAAGCAGATCTATAAATCTCCACCATATTATGAGAAGCCAGCTTTGCAACCCCGTAAGGACTTTGCGGTAGCATTTCTGTTTTTTCATTTTGATATTTTCTACCGTTTTTCTCGCTTGAGTAATTTCGCCCAAACATCTCGCTTGTGCTTGCTTGATATAGCTTGGTATGAGGAGAGTGATGACGTATAGCCTCCAATATATTGGTTACACCTATAGTATTTATTTCAAACGTGGTTGAAGGTTGCTTGAAACTAGTTCCAACATGAGATTGTGCAGCAAGATTGTAAAACTCATCTGGTTGGTATTTATTAACTGTTTGAGTAACTCCACTAGGATCAGTAAGATCAAATTCAGTTAGTTTATATCGGGGATTTGAGAGTAGGTGATTAATACGATTTAGATTATTTGTACTGGATCTTCTATGACATCCTATTACGTTATATTCTTTCTCTAATAATAGTTCTGATAGATATGAGCCATCTTGTCCGGTTATTCCTGTTATAATGGCAGTTTTCATATATTATTCCTTATCCTTTTCTACTATGGTTTCTGGAGTTAATAATGGGCTGTCTACAGTATCATCAGCATAATTATGGTATTCTGCTAGTAGTTTTTTATTTTTATCTACAGCCATAGCCATAATTTCCATTTCTCGTCCTTCCTTTTCTCTAATCTCTTCGTCTTCTAACATACGAATCAATCCGATCCAACTGCTTTTACCATCCTCGATACGTTTAATACGTTGTTCTCTGGTGGCTTTTAAATCTTTACTTATCTTCTGTTGTTCATTTAATAGTTTAGTATATTCGTTTGTATAGTTAGCTATGCTATTACGAGCAAATGAGAGTTGGGTTTCCAGATTGGCAAGTTTAGCAGCATCACGGGCATCTTCTGGTAATTTATATTCATTATCTACTTCTTCTTGTAATTTTTCAGTGTCAGATATGTGGCGTTTTCTTTCTTTCATAGATCTGTTGATAAGAATGTCTATGGTTATAAATTGTTTGATTTGTAGTTCTTCTGCAGGTAGTACGTCTTCTCTAAATTGTTTTACTAGACCTATCCATGTGTCTTCAAAGTATTGTAGTTCTCCTGTGGATTTGTCGAACTGTTTTGTAATTTCTATCCAAAAGGTCTTTGCATGTAGTTTTTGTCGTAATGTTGTATCATTCTCTTGTTCATCTTTAGATTTAAGTCCAATTTTAGATTCACTGATATATCGTTCTACTGGTTTAATTGTTCTATTTAAATTGTCTGCAATTTGTTGTACAGGTAGAATGGCTACATGATCTCTGATATATTGTTCTTCTTCTAAACTTAGTTGTCCACGTTTTCTTGGCGGGGTTTTAGATTTCATAATTATGTTCTTTGAGGATTTCTTTAATACATTCTAATAACTTGTTAAGGTCGGTTTTATATACCTTATCACCATATCGTAATTTTAAATATGCTGGTCTATGTTGTGCTGGTATGTTCTCATCTAGTATTTTAAGGATTTGTTCGTTGGATACAATTTCTAATATAGATTGTTCTGAGGATAGTCTGGATATCGAAACATTTTGAGATTGTAGATCTTCTATACCTACTGGTTTCATAATGTTCTTTTTATTGGTATTACGGTTATTCCATGTATTATATTCTTGGCAGTTAGTTTTGTCAGTATACTCTTCACATTGGTTTGTAGAAGTTTTGCAGTGGGGATCATAGAATATACAAGATAGACAAGGTTTGTCGGGACGTTGATAATTATCACGTTTATAGTTAAATAGTCTGTTTCTTACGTGGGTCCAAAGAAAGTTTTCTAGTGGACGTTTATTATCATATTTATTTAATCCTTCAAGAGCAAAAATTGCTGCTTGTTGTTTCATGTCCTCGTAGCTATGGTATCCGAATTTAAATTTATGTCCAAGTCTTTTACTAATGTTATCTAATACTAATAAAAATTCTTGTTCGTCCACACCATTAGGTAGAGTCGATTTCTTTTTCTTCGTTGTTTTCTTCTTCGTCGTTTTTTTCTTGGTCATGTAATAAGCTTGCTATGCTTTTCCCGTCTGGTTTGTTTAGATCTTCTGTGACATCCAGTGCTCCAGAAGCTTTAGTTTCCAAAACAGAATTTACATTCGTAACTTTATTCATAATAAATTCCTTGCCTCGATTTAAAATTGTACTACTATAATACTATAAATACACGATTTGTCAACTTTAAGGCATAAATTATGAAAAAGTACAAGAAATGGAGCAGTGAAGAGTTGTGTTATATCTCTGAAAACTGCAACAAAATGAAGGATAAGGAATTGGCAACTTTGTTAACTGAGAAATGTAATGTTGAAATAACGGTAGATATGATCAGGAGACAAAGACGCAAATTACAGATACGAAAGAAACAGGGACGTCATAAAAACCAGCAAAAAGAGACTAGTAGTGTGGAGACAGGGAATGTAGGGTCTACTACTATAGTTTAGGTAATACATATAAAATTATCACTTCTTACTTTTTTTGCATCCCCCCGCGTTTTTGAGACACGATCTCAATACCTATGTAAAATGAAAAAACCCCCATATTGAGGGGAAAGCTATAAAAACATATTCTAAAATGTGATTTTACATATATTTTCTAATATTGAGACAATTATTGTACAATCTACTGTACATGCTTATACCGTGTAGCATTTTGCATTGCATTTTGCAATTATTGTAGCATTTTGCATATCGTGTTTCATAATGAGAATACGAATAACCCTATAAAACAAGTATAAAAATTTTTTTTAGTTTTGGCACGCCGATTGCATATTTATATAAACATGAAAAGCAATAAAAAATTATCACTTGACAGATTCAAGAAAATAGTTTCTAATGCCGATATAAGAAATAACACTACTTTGAAAGGAAATGAAATGAAAATTCAATTAGCACAATCTACAATCCTCAATACCGATCTTCGCGTTA
>CEPW01022614.1_pt1 | contig 12943 bp, 16 predicted proteins | sample 356211 | NCBI WGS metagenome assembly CEPW01 (sample SAMEA2620021, study PRJEB7988) | marine metagenome | biome: marine biome (ENVO:00000447); feature: deep chlorophyll maximum layer (ENVO:xxxxxxxx); material: "saline water (ENVO:00002010), including plankton (ENVO:xxxxxxxx)" | depth 25 m
AAAAATGGATATGGGCAAATCGTTGAAGCCTTAGCTGATGCTGTGATAGACGCTGGAGGGAAGATTGAGCTTGAATTCCCTATTGAGCAGATAGCTCTTGAAAAGGACTCTTGTATATTGAAATCGCCGAGAGGTGATAGGACATCACAATTGGTCTGGACAACAGCACCCCTTAGTGCCTTACCGAAAATGATCAAGCCTGAGCCAAGTCAAGAAATAGTTCACGCCGCTACTTCACTTCGAATCCGAGGAATGCTCTTGGTATACCTTGTTCTCGATCAACCTCAATTTACTGAATATGATGCGCATTATTTTCCTGGATTGGAAACTCGCATAGCCCGATTGTCTGAGCCAAAGAATTACCGAGACGGAGCAGACCCAGAGAACCAAACAGTTCTTTGTGCTGAGCTCCCATGTTGGACAACGGATTCAATTTGGTCTGCCGCACCAGATGAGTTAGGGGAGATTGTCCGGTCAGATCTCATAAATTTAGGGCTTCCGCAGGTAAATCTTGTGACAACAGAAGTTCGTAAGCTGCCTTTTGTTTATCCAGTTTTTGAAAAGTCGACCCGGCGTGAACGAGAGATTCTTCTTAATTGGGGCAATACCTTTAACAGAGTCTTGAGCTTTGGAAGACAAGGACTCATTGTCCCTGACAACATTCATCACACGTTAGCAATGGGATGGGATGCCGCCCATTCTCTTAATTCGAGTGGAGCTTTTGATCATGCTCAATGGGATCAAGCTCTTAGTCGCTTTGAACAACATGTGGTGGAAGATTAAATTTTTAATATTTTAGTAAGTATTATTTGCAATATATGTTAGGTATACCTAATATAAGGATGTGGATAGAGGAACTCATCAATTTAAAAAACTTCCCCAGATGGGCCCTATGTCCACATTTTCGAAAGGCCCAATAGATCTGGAAGCTGTGCTGCTGGCTGTGCGGCAGCACAGCTTCTATCTCTAGAGCGATGAGTGGGGGCCGAATGGAAGAATTACGACTTATGGTTGGACTTGCTCATGCTACGCCCAGAGCAATACTCCGTTTAACTTCAAAAGATGGACAAACGTATACTGTCTCTGATCATCCTGGGTCAGATTTCACACCTTGTGAACTGCGAAGGATGATTTCGATAAGCCTATGTCCAAGTCGTCCTAATTTTGTCTCATGGATAAAAGATTTTGAGATAGCTGGATCGGTTGAATATAACGGAGGTGGGATTTTTCGGAGTGAAAGAGATGGTATATCTCAACGGATTTTTTCAACACTGCTTCGACCAGAACTAGTTTTTGAACTTCTCGATGCGACAGACATTGAAGGTATTTCTCAAGAACCGGTTGATGCGGTGTTAACACCCGACCCTATTCTTGGGATTACTACCATCACGATTTCTGTTGGGCAATCAACGCAAGAAACAGAATTGGATGAGCTCGCAGTTATCGCACACAGCGCATGTTTAGTCAAAGAAATGTCGCTCTCTCTCGAACGCTACCCCTTGGAAATTAGCGATGAGGCCTCTATGCGAAAGCGAAGCGATTCTCCTAAGTAGCGCTAACTAAGATTCGTTGTGATGCAAATGCCCCAACACCGATAGCCTCACCCTTCATATCGACAGTTGTTGTTCCATCCGGCGACACAGCGGTTACCTTGCCATTTGCTCCAGGGATGAGATTAGATTCCTCTAAGAACTCTAACAACCCGGGCTGGAACTCTAGTTCTTCAGGGATACGTTCTACAGTGAAACTATCTCCGACAACGACTTCACACAACGAAGAAGTTCCTTCAGGGGCCTGATATTCGGATCCTGGAATAGGGTTTCCATGAGGACAAGTTGTTGGATCTTCCAACATCCGGATAAATGCCGCTTCCACTCTGGGAGAAACTACATGTTCCCACTTTCCCGCTTCATGATGAGCTTCTGCCCAACTCAGACCGAGAATGTCGGTTAGGAATCTTTCTGCAAGCCGGTGACGTCTCACTACTTGATTTGCAAGGCTTTTACCTTTACTAGTTAACAGGATCCTATTGCCATCCATCTTTATCAATCCAGCGCCATCCATCTTTCTGATCATTTCAGAAACAGCTGGACGCGACACTTCAAGTCGCTCAACGATTCTTGCCTGAATAACGTCGATTCCATCTTCAGCAAGTTCGAAAATCGTTTCGCAATACTCTTCAAAAGCTGGGTGAAATTCTCTACTTTCGTATGCCATAACTCTACGTTACTTGATTATTTTCCGAATTGGTAGTGAAAAATAGGTGACTACGTATTTTCTTTCACTGTTTTCAATCGCTATGGTGCGGAACTGTGGACCCTTCTATCGGCATTATCGTAAATCCCCGATCGGGAGGAGATATTCGACGTGCAGTTGCCGCAGCAGGACGATCTACCGTTGAAGACAAGATCAGTATTGTACGGCGCATTATCCTCGGAGCGAGAGCGACTGGAGTGCATCATTTTCATGTCAACTATGAACCTATGCAGATAGTGCGTCGGGCAACAGAAACAATAAGAGATATCACTGTTCACTATGTCAATGAGCGACTTCAATTCACTGAAGAAGACTCTACAATTGCCGCAATAGAGATGAGCCAACGAGATGTTGCTTCGGTAGCTGTTCTTGGAGGTGATGGCACGAACCGCGCCGTTGTAAAAGGATGGCCGAGCATTCCTCTGCTTCCTGTATCAACTGGGACGAATAATGCTTTCCCAGAATTTATTGAACCAACTGTTGCGGGAACAGCATTGGCGCTTGTAGCGCTAAACGTTGTTCAGTTAGATCAAGTTTCACAACGGGCAAAAATTATTCACATCACTGCCGAAGGCATAGAACCAGAAATTGCACTTATTGATGCAATTGCTGTTGCAGATCCATACGTTGGCTCCCTGGAACTTTTCCAACCAGAAACGATGAAGATAGGGTTACTAACTCGAGCAGATCCAACCGCTATTGGTTTCTGTTCAATAGGTGGGCTTCTACACCCACTCTCAGCCAATGAAGATAAGGGACTTTTTGTGGCATTTGCACCTGTGTCTGATCAGCGAATTTCTAAAATTGTTCATGCTCCTACCGCTCCCGGCCATCATGAACCGATTGGAATCGTTGAGCATCGTGAAATTTCGCTTGGTGAGATAGTTACAGCAAAAGGTGAATTTATCCTTGCATTTGATGGTGAGCGAAAGATACGCGTTCCAGAAGGAGTTGAAGCTGAGCTACAGATACGAAGAGATGGACCACAGGTAATTGACCCTAAAGCTGCAATGGAAGCTGGGAGACACAATTATCTTAGAGATAGTTAAATATCTGGGATTCCCATATCAAAATTAGATGAACGAATACCGCCATCCACGCCCAGAATCTGCCCTGTTACATATGAGGCTGCAGGTGAAGCAAGATAAACGGTAGCGGCAGCTACATCGTTTACTTCTCCTAAACGGCCCATAGGAGTTCCTTCAACCATAGTGCGGTGGATTTCTTCATTCGTCAGAACTATCTCTAAAGCGTCAGTTTTGATAGCTCCAGGAGCTATAGCGTTTACCCTTACACGTGGAGCTAAATCTAAGGCAGAGTTCAATGTGAGCTGAAGCATCGCTGCCTTCGCAGTTCCATAGGCAGCAAAACCCCGACTTGGAAACCGTCCAGCCGCGGAAGCAATGTTTATCACACTTCCATTTTTTGATTCAGCTAAATAGGGGGCCGCTAACTGGGTGAGATTGAACGCCGTTGTGACGTTCCATCGGAAAGCTTCAGAGAACGCTTCCTCAGAGGTATCCATGAATCCTGCCGGCATTGAGCCACCAATGTTATTGACAACAGTTGTAATCGATCCAAAATTATCAACTGCGGCATCAACTAATGCTTCCAACCCTTCTCGTTTTGCGAGATTTCCCGACACAGGTATGGCCTTCCGGCCCATGTGGTTAATCTCATTTGAGACTGCGATAAGATCCTGATCATTACGTGCCCCGATAACAACATCAGCACCAGCAGTTGCAAAGCCGATAGCTATAGCTTTCCCTATCCCACGACTGGCCCCAGTTACAATCGCTACATGATTGTTAAGTTGAAATAAATCCATCACCATTCCTCAATGGTGACCGAGAAACAAACTACTTGCACATCTCAATAGCAATTTAGGTGGTGAATTCCATTAACGAAGACATACTGAAAGGCATGAGCACAGACAACAAGACCTTATCCCTTTTACCCCCAGATGATGATTTGGATGTCATCCACACTCGACAATACGAAACCAGGATCTACAGAGTAAGCGAAAACGAAATGCTTGTTCGAGGAGCAATCTCTGACATGAAACCTCCAGGGCTCTACGTACCTGATGACCCACAAGAACTAGAAATCCACCAAATGCATGTGGAACTCACAGTGAAACTACCGGAACTCGAAATTACTCATGCACGAACAGCATTTGAAACACACCCCCATACTTCTTGCCCAAAAATTATTGACCACTACAAAGAACTCATAGGGTTAAACGTCGCACGAGGATTTACCCAAAAAATCCGTGAATTATTTGGAGGGCCGCGGGGTTGCACTCACATTACGGCACTGCTTCAAGCAATGGCACCAGCAATAGTTCAGGCAACATGGTCCATGGCAGTACTTCAAAGAAGAGAGAGCGGTTTACCCCCGGGCGCTGTAGATACGAACCGAGAAAGAATGCATCAAGGGAATATAAATACCTGCCACGTCTGGGCCGAAGACGGCGAACACATACAAGAATTCAAAGATGGGAAAATGCCAGCACCACCTCTTCAAGTCACAGAGCGACTTATTGAACTTGGGAGAAAACCCGAAGAATGGAGAGTCTTCTAACTAAATGACCACTTTCCGCTTGCATCAAAATGCAGCTCGCTCAGTTCACCTTCACGAACTTCTCTATCCGTTCCTAAAGCAACTGACACTTTCTGATAATTCCATTTCATAACATCAAGTGATAATTCAATGAGTTGATCATCAGTGAAAAATTCTCTTAATTCATCGAGATCTTCTCCAGTGATCGCATTAGGTTGAGTCATCAAAGTTGTCGCAAAGCGAATAGCCAAAGCATATTGCTTATCTAAATCTTCATCGTTTCGCATAGCCCTTTGCGCTAGATCTTCATCCAAGCCGTGTTCTCTGGCAACTGCCAGACGTAAAGACTTTCACGTATAACAATCATGGTGATCGGCACACCGTAAGCGAACAACTTCAGTAGTGACAGGATCCACCAAATCCAATTGGACTACCTCTTCTTGCCATAAAGAAAGAGCTTCACGAAACTTGTTATCGAAATTTGAAGATGTAACCCTTTGCGATCTGGTCATACTGAGACCTCTTCACCAATTTTCCTCCACACAATTTGCAAACGCATTCTTTGCTCAACCACAAGGAGAGCATTCACAAAATTGACAAAACCTTCTTCCCCAAGACACTCACGGACAGCAAAAGCTGAACTATCAGGAATCGATGAGACATCAACAATAAATTCCTCGGTGAATCGTAGACAAGCCTTCTCAGATTCATTGAACAAACTTGAAGAAGACCACTCAGAAAGAGAAGCAATTTTCTCTGAATCTAAATCACTATTTGAAACTTCCAACTCGGAATCGCAATGTAAAAGCATGGCCACTCGTAAACGACACAGATCAAGCAAGGCGGAATCCATCACTTCCCACGCCAATCCATGTATCTCTTCAAGTTGATTAGCGACAGATGTCCTATCGTCAAGCACTTCACGAAAGAAAGCATCAATTGGAGACTCCATATTCAAAGGATAGATGTAATTTCAAATAATGTTGTTATTCCTTTTGGAAGTGCGGTCTTAAAAATGACACAATAAGGCGATAAATACAAAAGGAAACTATGGAACCACTTATCCGCTACCCAATTGTGCAACATGCTTGGTTCGTCAACGATATAGACGAAGCATGCAGAAAATGGAATATGACGACAGGAGCTGGACCTTTCTTTGTCACACGTGGACATTGGGGTGACAGGCACCTTTATCGTGGCGAAGAAATGACAGTTCCACTGGACTATGGTTTCGGCTATCACGGCGATACTCACGTCCAGTTCATTCAACAGAACGAGGAAGGCCCGTCGATTTATCGTGATATGTATGGTGCTGGCGAAGAAGGCTTCCATCATATAGGCATGCTCGTGCCTGATGACGACATAGAAAAAGAGGGAGAAAAGTACGAGGCCGCAGGATTCCCAGTAGCTTCCTCGCTCTGGTCCGTTGCGAACGTTATATATGTAGATACACGAGAGGCAATTGGCTGTTTCCTTGAACTCCACGGAGATAACGCAGGAATACGTGAAGTTTTCGATGGCTGGAAAAAAGCATCAGAAAGTTGGGACGGCCACACTGATTTAATTCGGGGGAATCGGGCAGAGTAAATTTACCGCCCTAACCACTGAGCTACGGTAGACCTATGGTTTGGTGGGAAGCACTTCTTTTATTCGTAGGAGGCGGAGCAGCCGGCATTGTTAATGCCATGGCTGGAGGAGGTTCATCTCTTACGGTTCCTTTACTTGTGCTGGCTGGAGTTCCGGGTAATTTCGCCAATGGGACGAATAGAATTGGGATCTTCGTCTCTAATGGAACAACAATCTGGTCATTTCATCGGCAAGGGGTTAGGGCATATAAAGAAGCACTCCCTTTCTTTCTTCCGGTTGTTATCGGCTCGTTGATTGGTTCGATAGCGATAAGCCAAGTGACCGACAGAACTTTTGAAACTATTTTCGGAATTCTAATTCTGCCTATCATTTTTTTATCGCTTAAAGAACCTAAAGCTATTCGCGAAGGCCCCGAATTCTCGAAAGCAGCCACTTTCATTCTTTTCTTATTTATTGGTGTCTATGCGGGTGCAATTCAGATGGGAGTAGGACTAGTACTACTCGCTTTTCTCACTAGATCTGGACTTCCCCTTATGAAGGCCAATTTCGTCAAAGTATTAGTGACTCTTGCCATCACAGTAACTGCTCTTCCTGTTTTCATAGTTCAAGGAAAAGTCCGATGGCTGCCAGCATTGATTTTAACTGTCGGACTTTCGGCAGGCGGATGGCTAGGGGCTCGAATTGCCGTAAAGGGAGGAGAACGGATCATTCGGATCTTCATGATCATTGCTGCTATTGGATTAACAGGAAGATTGCTTGGGCTCTACGGTTAACATTTCTTAACCATTGGTCCCATCTAAGTGTTTGTGACAAACTTTGAACATGCCAGTAGATATTGCCGTTGTAGGTTCATGCAACGTAGACCTCGTTGTCAATGTCGACAGCATCCCAACAGTCGGGCAGACAGTTCTAGGCGGAGATCTTAAGCGGATTCCCGGTGGGAAAGGAGCAAATCAGGCAGTAGCTGCTTCCCGATTAGGGAAATCGGTAGCAATGATTGGAAGAATTGGTGACGACGAGAATGGAAAGTTCCTCCAGGCGAACCTTGAAGATAATGGCGTGAACACAGAACATCTTCTCAAAACACCCGATATCCCAACTGGAGTTGCACTAATTTCAGTTCAGGATGACGGAGACAATGCGATTGTCGTTAGCCCCGGAGCGAACGGTGAACTCTCATCTGAAGATATAGCCGAAGCATCAACCATTGCTAGAGGCCAAGTAGTTCTTCTGCAAGCAGAAATTCCTATTGAAACAGTAGTAGCAGCAGCGCGGGCGGCAGAAGGAACGGTTATCTGGAATCCTGCCCCTGCCCCAAGTGAAAGTGTTCCACTGGAACTCCTTGACTTAGTAGATGTACTCATCCCTAATCAGACAGAACTAGAACTTCTAGGTGGGAATAGAAAGGTAGATACCCTTGAATCGATTTCTGAGATGGCGAAGACTTTTCCATGCTCCTCAACCATTGTCACTTTAGGAGAGAGGGGAGCTCTAGTCGTGGCTAGCAATGAAGCTGTACACATTCCTGCCCCTACAATTTCTCCTCTTGACACTACTGGTGCTGGTGATTCTTTTTGCGCAGCAATAGCTACAAGCCTCGTCGAAGGAAAAGATCTTGTCGAAGCAGCACAATGGGCGGTACAAGTAGGTGCAGCAACAACGCTTGTCGCTGGAGCACAACCCTCATTACCGACTTCAGACCAAGTATTTCAAAGACTAAAAGACTGGTAGAAGGTCATCCTGCTCGATACATACAAGGATGCCAATAACTAAACTCAATAATCCTATACATACGGCGATATACCTATACACGTTGGAATGCTGTCGCAACCAATTACTGGAATTTACCGATATCAAAGCAATCGACGAGTTCGCGATTAGAAGCCCAAGAACCCATGCGAACAAGATCAACAGGCCCCCTACCTTTCCCGAAGCTTGTGAAGCAGCAACAAATATCACGATCTGTGTAGGTGTCTCTACCCCAATACCATGAAGTATGCCCACTCCACGAGCTGATGACTTATCAAGTATTGAACTTGCAACATGAATCTCATGTCGGTGGGGGTGAACATGCGCATCCCCCTCCTGGGGTTCATCTAATAGGTGCGTATCTTCATGATCATGATCATGAATTTCCATATTCTCCTGATGAAGATGAGCATGTTCATGTTCAACTACGAACAACCGACCTTTAGAAGATCTTCTCACCCTTTGTAAACCACGAAACGCTCCATCACGAATAATCATCCACCGGCTCCGTAACTGAAACTCCTCTCCCTGAATAACAACATTTACGAGCACCCATAGTCCTAACCCAATGAGAGAACCACCGATGAAATACATCATTGCTGTGTCCACTGAATCCGGAATTTTAAAATCTGCAAGAATAATTGCTACACCAAGCAGAATTACAACAGCGGCATGCCCAACGGCATATGCCGTAGCAAGAGAAAAAGCTTTTCTAGGGTTCTTCTCTCCGGTTGCAATACCCGAAATCGCAGCAATATGATCCCAATCAAATCCGTGCCGAATACCAAACCCAAAAGCGGATACCAGAAGAGCAAAATCCATCCCTAAAAGGTTCCAGTTACAGTAGAAGGCGTCAAATCACCCAGAATCTCTGAAAAGATTCTCTACTTCAGATGAGACGAAATTCAATTGTTCGGCTACTGTTATCGCTGTTGACCTTTGACATTATGTCGAAACAAAGGAGATGATTCCACATGAAAGAAACCAACCCCTACAAGAATTTTATCCTCAATGATCTCCCAATAGCCGAAGCTCACTGCGACGGCCCATGCGGAGTATACGACCCATCATCAGCAAGAATTGCTGCTGAAGCTGTCCGGTCTATGACCAAAAAAATCCTTGATCTAACCCCACCGGAACCTGGAGACACCCAAGCAGTTGCTTCCTATCTGAACACAGTAGGCCGATACGTAACAATCAAGGAAGAGCAAGCCGAACTCGCAAAGCACGAACTTCTCGTTCTCTGGACTGACTATTTCAAGCCAGCTCACCTCGAAGCTTACCCAGACCTACACGATGTCTTCTGGAACGCAGCGAAAGCATGCTCTGAATGCAAACAACACGTCTCCACGGATGCAGCAGACCAACTCATGGCCGCAGTTGAAAAGATCCATAATATGTTCTGGGAAAGTAAAGGCCGAGAAGTTACATATTACGAAGCAAGTTGATCAAAACGGTTCTTCAAGAACTACTAGCGCTAGCGTTACGAAAACGAAAAATCTTCCGTGTTGGTGGGAACAGTATGATTCCCGTACTCCAACCAGATGACATCATATTTGTTCGCCCAGATACCCACTGCTCCGAAAATGATATCGTTGCGATCAGACACCCCCACAAGAAAACAATTTTAATCAAATATGTCAAGGCCGTTACTGACGACAATTTTGTTGAATTGCGCAGCCCGAAGGGGACAGATAGCCGGCAATTTGGGAAATCACCGATGAAACATCTCGTTGGAGTTGCTACTTTCAACTACTCCCAAAAGAAGATACTTACAAATGCATCGCAGGCGAACTAAACAAGGTCGTCGAACTTAACTAGCCATGAAATTCCGAGCTCACCAAGAGTGGAAGCTTCAGCCTTATTCACGATTACTGACGCGCCAACATATGTAGCACCAGATTGAATGATGAAATCTTTCGCAGCCCGTATCGTATTTCCCGTGGTTGCCCAGTCATCAACTATAAGAACCCGATCATTCTTATCTAAATCAAATGATCTACTCTGAAACTCTACTTCGTGCCCAATCCATGTTTCACCAGATGTGATTCTGATATCAGATCCAGGATGATTCCGTCCGTCTTTGCGAATAAGAACCAAACCAGCATGCAGAAATTTCGCAACCAACGCTCCAAGAACAGGCCCGCGCGCTTCCACAGCGACAACTTTCGTTACATCTGCATTTGTATATTCAGCTGAGAGTACTTCACCCAAGCATTGTAAAATCTCCGGATCCCGTAGCAGTCCCGCTATATCAGGATGATCGTTAACCATAGGAAATGATTGAATCAAAGACTCTGAAAATATTGCGAGTTCTGATTTCTCCATACCCTCATCCTACAAATATTTAGCTAACCCGAACATGACGAGAAACCTTAAGAAGGTGATTTCAGAAAGAAAAAGCGGAAAGATGGCAATGCACAGAGATAATGAAAGGTATGGATCTGAAAGTTATATACATCGCCGGTCCGCTCTTTGATGAAGGGGAACGCTGGTGGATAGAGAAGATTGAGGCCGTCGTTGCTAAAGCAGGTTTTCAAACTTTTTTGCCACATCGCGACAATCCGGAAAAAACTCCAGACAACGTCCAAGAAATCTTTGAGAATAATCGGGACGCCATATTGTCAGCAGACCTTATTGTTGCGAATCTAAATGGCATCACAACCGACGATGGAACAGCATGGGAGCTTGGTTACGCTGCAGCACTTCAGAAACCCTCAATAGGAATTTTTACAGACTGGAGGGCGAGATTCGAAGGTCAAGAAATCGTAAATCTCATGATCAGCCGGTCACTGGATAGGATTGTCCGATCTCTTGATGAACTTATCTCCGCCATTACCGAGTTAGACCCTCAGAAGGAGTAGGGCCCACTAATGCAACTACTCGCCAAAAATATCCAGCACTACCACTGGGGGGATTACGACTATATTCCAAACCTTCAAGGTCGAGCAGCTGGGGTTGATGCAGAAGCTGAGCTATGGATGGGTGCTCATCCAAAATCCCCAAGCAGAATACTTGATACAAATCAAGGCCTCGATGAACTCATAGCACTAAATCCTGACGAAGCCCTAGGAGAGCACGCAGAAGACTTCAATCGAGAACTTCCATACATAATGAAAATTCTTGCAATTCGGTCCCCGTTATCTCTCCAAGTGCACCCAAACGATGAACAAGCTACAGCAGGATTTATAGACGAAGCCAATCTAGAAGAAGAGAATAAATCCTTCTTCTCACCTCGAGGAAAAGAAGAAATTGTTTGTGCAATAACAGACACAGACATCAAATTTGGATTCCGGCCAATGAAAGACATCAACAATGTCCTCGCACTTGCTTCAAATAAAGAATTTCGCGCTATCCAAGAACTGCTTTCGCAGGAGAACTCAGAGGAAGCATTACAGAAAGCAATTGGAAAAATTCTCGCATATGAAAAACCATTAGTTCAGTCGTTTGTAGTAGATGTTCTTTCATCCGATCTACAAAGCACGGTTCTCTCCGACAGGGAATTCACCTATTTTAGAGATCTTGCTCGAATGTATCCGTCTGATCCTGGACTCATTATCTTTCTACTGATGAACTTTGTAATATTGCGGCATGGAGAGTCCTTATATGTTCCTCCTGGAGTTACCCATGCATATCTTCACGGAAACGCTGTAGAAATAACATCAAATAGTGACAACGTCCTCCGATGTGGATTAACACCAAAACAAATCAACCATCAGCAGTATTTAGCTGTTAGTTCTTTTTCAACATCGCACCCAGAGATACAAAAACCCATCGATAAAATTCATACGTACTCATCTCCTACACGTTTCAGTTTGTCCCGTTTAGAAATAGAAGGTAGCTGGGAAGTTGCCCTTAATGGCCCAGAGATATTGATTTCAACAGAGGGATCATTCACCATTACAAACAGTCATGGGCAAAGCTTGGACGTAGACAAAGGCATGCCGGTATGGATACCGAGTTCAGATAAGCACTACCAGATATCTGGAACGTGCCTTATTTTCAGGTGCTCCACACAAAACGTTGGTTAAATTCCTAACTGTCGGCTTGCAAGGTCACGCATAATTTCTTCGCTTCCTCCGCCAATAGCCTGTACACGAACCTCTCTATAAAGGCGTTCTGTTGTTGAGCCTTTCAAGTAGCTAGCACCTCCAAGAATCTGGGCTGCTTCACGGGCACAGAATTCAAAAGTGGTTGTTGCCTGCACTTTCAATTCCGCTATTTCAGCAACAGGGTCATCTCCCTGATTTAACCGCCACGCCAAAAGCTCGCACCATGCCTGGGCTGCATTAATTTGCCTATCCATTTCGATAAATTTGTGACGTATTACTTGATGATCTGCAAGGCGCTTACCGAATGTTTCTCGTTCCTTAGACCATTCCAGTGCTTCCTGATAACAAGCGCGTGAGAAAGCGATCGATTGAGCAGCCATGTCAATGCGTTCAGCATTGAAGTTATTCACTATTGAAGAGAATCCAGTTCCTTCCTCTCCAATCAGATTTTCTACCGGTACACGAACGTCATCAAAATATAAAGTGGCTGTGTCTGATGATAGCCAGCCCATTTTGTCAAGCCGTGTTCTCTCTACTCCTTGTCGGTCTCCTTCAATAAGGAGAAGAGAAATACCTCGAGCTCCTTCATCTCCGGTTCGAACTGCCACAGTCAAAAAATCTGCATACATTCCAGAAGTGATGAATGTTTTCTGTCCGTTCACAACGAATTCTTCACCATCTCGTTTAGCTACCGTTTGAATCCTAGCAACATCAGACCCGCCGCTTGGCTCGGTAAT
>CEPW01067445.1_pt1 | contig 12922 bp, 13 predicted proteins | sample 356211 | NCBI WGS metagenome assembly CEPW01 (sample SAMEA2620021, study PRJEB7988) | marine metagenome | biome: marine biome (ENVO:00000447); feature: deep chlorophyll maximum layer (ENVO:xxxxxxxx); material: "saline water (ENVO:00002010), including plankton (ENVO:xxxxxxxx)" | depth 25 m
TGAACCATTTTTGACACACAGGTTCCACACATACCAACCCTACACAAATACGGCATTTCGAATCCTTGATCTTCAAGATTATCCAAAATGGGTGCCCCGCCATCAATGTCGTATGATTCGAAACCGTCCGGAGATTCTACCGTAATCTTATAATTCGGAATCCGTTTTGTTCGTGGATGTTTGAACCTTCCATTTTTCCACGAAGATCTACGATACACCCGTGCTAGACTTGGGCGAGTAATCCATGTTTCTGACATTATTATTACAAACAGGTATTAAATCTTTATACAGCATTAAAGATTTAAGTCGTAAGAAATATATAACACAAAAATGCAAGACGATGACGGATTCAGAAAAGTCTTGGATTTTGGATTTGTACGACTCGTTGACCACATGCCTCGGGAAGATTTGGATTTATCCATCGTTCAAGCGGCACGTGTCTCTTATGGAGATGGAACAAAGACATCGCGAGGAAACAGAGGACTTATTCGATATCTCCTTAGACACTGGCACACAACCCCCTTCGAAATGGTCGATTTCAAATTTCATATCAAAATGCCGATCTACATCGCACGACAGCACATGCGTCACAGAACTGCCAGTATAAATGAATTATCTGCGCGATACTCCGTTGTTCCCCGAGACTACTATGAACCGGGTGTTATGAGAGCGCAGTCGGTGGTAAATAGACAAGGATCGGAAGGAGAAGTTGATGTACCGGAAGAACTTGTCCAAAAAGTAAATAAACACTTGGGAAATTCGTTTGACGTATATGAAGAGCTTCTAGAATCTGGATGTTGTAGAGAACAGTCCAGAGGAAACTTACCTCAATCTACATATACCGAATTCTATTGGAAAATCAATCTTCACAATTTATTGCATTATCTTCATCTCAGGATGGAACCGGGTGCGCAGCAGGAAATTCGCGAATATGCCAATGCTATCTATGACCTAATAAAAGACCTCCTTCCCATAACGATGGAAGCATTTATGGATTTCAGAATCAATGCGATCCAGCTCACCGGCCCCGAGATAGAAGCTATCCGAAATGGTGAAACACTGACGTCACCCGGCGAAAGACGAGAATTTGAAGAAAAGCTAAAAAAATTAAACCTTTTTGAAAAGCTGACGACAGAAGGTGGATGCGAAAAACATGATGAAAAAAATAATGTTGCCACAAGTTAACCTGCAAAATGTTATCGATTGTTGCGTCGTCAGCGAGTGGGACTTTGGGTACTACTCAAAAGAGATTCAAGAAGTTTGGTCAAAAAATGAAAAAACAGACGGATATCACCAATATCCAAGAGAAAATGCGAGAAGTCGCACGGGAAGAACAGCGTCGGTCTAGACAAATATTTGACGACCACAAAAAATTTTTCCAAGCCAATAAATCTAAATCTAAGCCGAAAACGAAGAAATCTAAGGCTGTTGAAACCATAGATGTCTTTGAAAAGTAAATTAAACAACCATTATTTTCCCATATTGTTTTCCAATATGTAAAAATAATATTACTTTTGTGATGACATAGTAAGCCATATAGACGTAGCCACGCACAAGATTGTCAGTGGGGTGTGTTCAGTTTGTGCGGCAAGAATAGACACTAATATACTATATTGCGCAAATCTAACCTCTCTTCCGGTCTTATTCATCATGCGCTTCATCTGTGCCCGTGATTTTTCTAATCCCAATACAGCCGTACTTATATCTCTCACTCTACTTGGCATTTCCGTGGTGGTTGATATCATTTCCCCTAAAGATATAGCGTCCTCTATCTCATCTTGTATCATAGGCTCTAGATACGTAAAATAATTGAAATCGGGATCCAATTCCTTACATATTCCCTCTATAATACTAAAGCTTTTAGCTAAGTATATAAAACTCGACGGAACAGTAAATGGCTTTTCTTGTGCTAATTGGGCTGCAAAATCGTCATTTACGATCACACCACCATCCAAAGTTTCGAGATAATTTAGTATAGAACGGAAAAATGCCGCAATATCTGTTAATTCGGAAGATGTAGGGACGATTACACCCATCTCTACTAATTCATTTACTATGGCTGTAGTATCCTTATTTATTATATGTACAAGTATATTCGTAAATCCTTCACGAAGTCGCTCGGATATAATTATCAGAAGTCCAAAATCGTAAAAGACTAACTTCCCAGTCTTTTCGGAAATACCCAAATTTCCGGGATGGGGATCCCCATGAAAGAATCCCTTATCCATAGTTTGAATCAGGTATGAATTTATTATAGCTTCACATACCTTCTTTTTATTGATCTTCTTATTTGTCAGTTCGGTTACTTTAGTTGATTCTACATATTCCATTACAATTCTGTCTTGATTTGACAGATTTTTATACACTTTGGGAACTTTAATCCATGATACACCTTTCATTCCCTTTCTAAATTTTACAGCATTGTCTATTTCTTGTTCATAATCCGCCTCCCCTAATAAATAATCTACAGACTCTTCTAAAGCAATACCCGTACCCGTCCCGGTATCTACACCTAGCCACTCCAAAAACCTAACAATTTCCATTACATTATCTGTATCGGTTTTGAGTATTTCGTATATGTTGGGTCTTTTAATCTTAACAACTACATCTTTTCCAGTTTTTAACCTAGCTCTATGTACCTGACCTATACTCGCCGATTTATATGGTTTTAAATCAAACTCCTCAAAATCCCCCATATCTACCATTCCTTCTACCGGCATGGCCGGAACTGCGTCCTGTAGAGATTCTAATTCCCGTGTAAATTCTGGTTGAAATAAATCACCACGGGAACTAGCAATCTGACCTAATTTTACAAATGTGGGACCCAATTTAATAAGCTCACCGCAAGTCCATCTACCAAGTTCTCCCTGGTCTTTAACAGTTTTAGATTTCCATAAATATCTACCGGCAAATTTCCAGGTCTTTATTTTTTGTTTAGATGGTTTTCTTGGTAAAACTGGTAATGAGGGAATCTTTAAACTACCTGAATGTATAACCATACCTATAGTATCATTAGGTTTTTTATTTTTTAAATTAAAATATTTATACATAGTACAATGATTATCCCCAAAGACTTCCTTGGACCGGTGTCCAGGCCGATTGAACGTGGTCTCAGAGTTCCGTTAATTTTTACTCTGTTGGTACTTTACCAGGGTCTTTTCTCCGGTAATGCGATTACCATTCCCAAGAACGTCCAAAAATTATTTGACAGCCAGACCTTCCGCTTCGTCTCCCTCATGATGATCGCGCTCACCGCCAGTCAGGACATCGAAGTTGCTTTGGTTTCGGTCTTGGTATTCTTGGGTATTTTGTATGCTTTCAAGACGAAGGAAGAACGCAAGAAAACTGGGTTCATTTAAAAATGTAGATATACATTAGAATGAGAATTCACATAATCGGAGCAGGCCCATCGGGGCTGTCCGTTGCATGGGAACTTCTCAACTTTACAAATCACGAAGTGGTAATTTATGACAAGAAGGAAGATGCGGGCGGTTCATGGTGGGAACCGAGTACAGAGTACAGAGATTTGCATTCTCATAAATTAGCATTTGGTTCGTATGTTAATTTTAAAAGCTCTCTCAAAGAGATGGGTATAAATTGGGACGATTTATTCGTTCGAAATTACTATGACTATTCGTTTATTTTAAAAAATATGCTGTTAAAGGACTATCTGACTCTTGGAGATCTCTATCTCAAAGCCATGATCAATCCGGGTAGATATACGAAAATATCTCTCGAAGATGCCACAAAAACTCGTATGTCCAAATCCGGAAAGCGGGTTCTTCGTGCGATGACGCACCAAATCGATGGTGTTGGGTGGGATACAATGTCAGTGTTTGGTCTCATGGGTAGTTTTGATCACGTGAGTCTTTCACAACAATACACACAACGTGTATCTGGATTGGTTATGGGTCAGGCCATGAAGAAAGCATTAATAGAAAAGGGTGCAAAATTCAAATTTAACAAGACACTCGAAAAGGTTGAATATGGAGACGATTCCTATATAGGAACATTTAGTGATGGAATGGAGATAAACGACGGTATGTTGGTTATGTGTGTGGATCACGAACCAGCTCTCAAATTAATAAAAGATAATTGGGGTTCCGATGCAGTGAAACAAATTAGTGAAAGTGCGTATGGAGCCATAAACGTATTATTAGATTACGATCAACCCATTAAAATAGACGACGATTTATACATATCGATGCATACTCCGTGGAAACTTTACCCGGTTGTACTGGCAGACGGTAAGACCATATCATGTACGATGGTAACTCTCACCGACGAGATAATGAAAACAGATCCAGAAAAATTCTTAAAAGAGGTATGGAAACAGCTCAAAAATGTAGGTGTCCCCAAACCCAAAAATATGCGTTTTAGTTGGGGATCGACATGGACCGGCGAAAAATGGAGAATCAATCAATCGTCCGGTGTTTTGAGTGTCCATGGACAAGTTCCATATTTTGGAAAGTGTAAAAAGGTTGCGTTGTGTGGATTGATGTCTCCGAGAGATACTCCGTACTCTAGTATAGAAGGAGGCACAGAAGTAGGAAGAACGTTTTGTCATCAAACGTTTGGAACACGCAAAGCACTCAAACCGTTAAAAATGTCACACGTCTTACTTTTCATAATAATAATACTTATAGCTTATGGAATAATAAAAAATAGAAAACAATGAAGTTCTTATGTCACGTTCATCAATCGATGTATGAACACAATGACAAAAAGTACATGAGAATTCTATTGGCTAGAACCTCATCTGAAATTATTCAACGTATGCATGAAAGAAATGCCCATAAATTGAATAATTCTATTATAGAAGATCCTCTCGATGGAAAGATCTTGACCGTAAAAGTACCATTTCGTTACAGGAGAGTCATGTGTAAGGTTATCGGTTCAAAACCTGTACAATCTCTTGTAACGAATGATGAAATAGAAATTGATATATCATTTAGGGGAGTGTGGAATATTGGAAATCATTCGGGATATTCATGGGTGGTGGATTCAATTAATTCGTTTCAGTAACTTCTTCTTCGGCTTCCGGTTCTTCCGGAATGGTCGGCGTCTGTGCATCAACCGGAGTGGCACCTTCCGGGACATTCGGAATATCAACTTCCTCGAGGCCGCCTTCCTTAAATCCTTGGAAAACTCGCAAGGCACCCTCCATGCGAAGGACCTCCTGTGTCGCCGCGGCGATGGATTCACTGATTTTCTTGATATTCTCCTCGACGTTAAGAATCGGCATTGTACTATAATATATTATATAAAGTTTTTATTCTTTAAACTAATAACGCGATGGGTATACTGACACGCACCGGATACCTTACCAGTGACAGACTTCAGGAAATAAAAAAGGACTTAACAGTAAGACCCCTGTGTAATAACGAATATGGATTTCCTCCACCGCCTTTCAAAGTATTTAAACCAGCGAAGAATGGAGTGTGCATTCCAAGATTCTACGGAATTGATAAGATGGGGGCTCCAGGAGAAGACAGAAGACCAGAACCGGCCGGGGCTTCTATCGTTTTTCGCGGAAAACTTCGAAATGAAACCCATCAGGTTGAGAGCTGTAATAGGGCTGTTGAAAGAGGCTCAGGTATCATCTCCCTTCCCTGTGGGTATGGCAAGACCACCGTTTCGTTAGCCATCGCGAGTAAATTGGGATACAGAACAATGATTATAGTTCATAAACAATTCCTAGCTGACCAATGGAGAGAAAGAATACATCAATTTTGTCCGGGTTCGAAGGTAGGTATAGTACAACAAGATAAACTACAAGTAGAAGGATACGATTTCGTTATTGCGATGTTACAATCCTTAACACAACGAGAATACAGTTTCAAAGACTTTGAAAGTATAGGTACATTGATAGTTGACGAAGCTCATCATATTTGTGCCCGAACATTTTCACAGTCACTATTCAAATTATGCCCGAGACATATATTTGGTTTGTCAGCAACACCACAAAGAAAAGATGGACTCACAAAGGTTCTTCATTGGTTCATGGGACCAACTATTGTGTCTATAGAGAGAAAGAATCAGGATCAAGTAGATGTATTTCCCATAGTATATAAATCACAGGCATATGAAAATCCACCACCTTGCACTCGCTTTGGTAAGATATCTCTTCCCACGATGATAACAAATTTAACAGAAGACAGGGAGAGGAATATAATGCTAGTAAACCTTGTCAAGAAGGCGTCATCGGGTACGAGACAATTGCTAGTTCTCAGTGAGAGACGACTCCATTGTGAGATGTTACACCAATGCTTCCCCAAAAATTCGGGACTCTACATGGGAGGCATGAAAGAAAAAGATCTCCAAGAATCCAGTAAGAAAAAGATCATTTTTGCCACATTCAGTCAGGCGCATGAAGGGTTGGACATACCATCCCTAGATACAGTCATTCTGGCGACACCCAAATCCGATATTACACAAAGCATAGGAAGGATAATGAGAGAAACAGCAGGAAAAAAGAATAATCCTCACATCTACGATATTCACGATTCATGGTCGATCTTAAGTGCTATGTACTTCAAACGTTTGAAAATATATAGACAGGGAGGGTTCAATTTGCCCACAAATCTAAATAAGATCGATGACGCAGAATCACCCACCGCATTCACTCAGGGAAAGTGTCTGTTTTTATAATGTACATTATAAATATATACCGATGTCAGGTGCTCTGGTTGAGTTAGTAAGCAAAGGTGCACAAGATGTGTATTTAACAACGTCGGAAGGTATGAGTTTCTTCAACTTAAAATATCAACGACATACCAATTTTTCACAAGCCCCGAAGCTTATAAAAGAAATATCTACTGAAGACGTTTCTATTATAGTGCCAGTTTGGGGAGATTTGTTAAATGCGATGTGGTTTGAAGGGACAAATCTACTGAATTCCTTCTTCGGTGCTAAATTTTCCCTCTATATTGGGGGTCAAAAGGTTGATTCATATGATTTTGATTACAGTAGTGATATATGGCAAAATTACATGGCAGATACATACACAAAATCCCAAGAAATTAACAATAAATGTTCGACAACAAATCCTAACTTTTTATCGCTTCATTACTTTTTCGGAGATAATCAATCGTTCATTCCCCTCGTCGCATTACAATTCCATCAAGTTGAGATTAAAATAGACTTTGCCCCGGGAGCAAGTGCTCAAAATATCCGGTGTTACGGAAACTACATTTACCTCGACGCCGAAGAGAGGAGACGATTTACGAGTAAGAAGATGGATATTATTATCACCCAATGCCAACAAATTAAAAAGACACTTGATTGTGATGATACCGAATTTTACGAAGAAAGGGCAACAGAAGCTCAAAATGAATACAACGAAGCCAACAAATTATTACAAGCATTACAAACAGCCACTCCACCAAATCCCACAGCAATAAATGCCCAACAATTAGTGGTCGACGAAAAATTGGATGCGTACAATTCAGCACAGTCAGCCTCTACAAGTTATGTAACATCCACAAATGGTTATAATGACATCGATCTCTCACAATTTAACCACCCCGTAAAGTCTCTGTTTTTTGGTTATACAACGAAACAGGCAATTGTTGAAAAGGACTATTTGACATTTAAAACTGCCGATATCCAAATCAACGGAACACCTTTATTGGAAAATATGAGTCCTCTCTACTTCCACATCGTACAAAATTATAATCATACAAAATTCGGAATTATCCAATATGACGAAGACAAAGATTGTCCATTTTATACTAGGTATTTCGCGTATAACTTCTGTCTAGATGCTTCCAGTTATAAACCAACGGGGACATGCAATTTCAGTCGGCTCGATAACGCAAAACTCATTCTAAGAAATGTGAAAAAGGGATACGAGCGCGCGGAAACGGAGGAACTTATAATTTATGCGGTAAATTACAATATATTACGAATAGATAAGGGAATGGCAGGAGTTTTATTTGCGAATTAAAATAACACTCCAAACATGGAAATTAACATCTTATTTTAAGTAGTGCTTATTGCAGCCTGTCTGTTGCTGCCAATAACGCAACTCCTAAAATAAAGAACAATACTAGATAATTACACTCGGTATCTTCCAAACCTTTAGGGTCAGATTGGTTGACAGGTTTAGACACTTTTTTAACTTGTTCTGGTGTCGGTGGTTCCTCTTCCTCGATGAAAGCGTACCCTATCATACTCTAGGTTTAGAGATTAATTTCAGTTTTCTTTTTTCTTCGGGTTCGCTTCTTGGTCGCCGGCGCAGAAATTGAAACTTCCTTGACCTCGCCGCCAGTCGATTCTCCTGAGATGGAAACGATATCGGAGATGTCATCTTCCACGACCGGAATCTTGGTAGTGGTGGTAGTCGTCTCCTTTGGAACTTCCGGGGTAGTATTAACCGGTAGCGGCGGGCCAACCATACCACTCATCAGGCTTCCAAGATCAATGCCCGGACCCTGCATCTCATATTGACCCGACGACGGAGCATCATCAACGTCGGGACTTTGTGTGGCCGGGGGCACCGCCGTCTGAGCTTTGCCCATGTTCTGAGCCGCTTGCATCATATTTTTCATCATCTCCGGGTTTTGTTTCAAAACATCTCCCATGTTCGGTAAGGATTTCATCATTGTAGAGGTCAAGTGGAACATCATGGCAGAACCACCAAGCATGAGTATTAACTTAACTTCCGGAGCGACGTGCATCTTCGTTCGGTACTTAACGTACAATTCTTCGAAGACGCCATCGTAATCATCCTGGTTTTCCATCACTGATTCACTCCAACCTTCGAGTTGAAGATCGAATGGGTTGTAACGTTTGTTAAGAAATTCAAGACCTGTGACACAAGCAATCAACATACGCTTGGAAAAACGAACGGATTGATCAACCTCAATAGAATACATCACCCTTTTCACTTCGGCGCGAAGCTCATCCACGGGCGAATACGCCGTGAGACGTTTATTCACCGAAAATCCTTTTTTCTCTAATCTAGCAATTTTATTCATGAGATCGGCCTTCTCGTCGTCGATGGTTGCAAAATTCGGAGACGGTCGTTCCTCTTGTTCTTGGCCGCCGTAATCATTTCCACCTCCACCATAAACATCATCATCTCCCATAAATGTGGGATCCTCACCATAATCAATTTCTTCTTCTTGCTGTCGGGGCATTTCACTTTGTTTAGTTGGATTTACAAAAGCATCGAGTGCTTCCTGGTGCGATGGAGCAGGCGCTCTCCCCATCGGTCTATTGTTTGTCGGTCTCTTGGGCTTTTGAATTCTCGGCGCCGAAATTTGAATCTCGTCCATGATGGCCTGTTCATCATCATCCAATTTCATCACAGTAGCATTTCCACGATCGAGTGTTATCTCTTCGTCCATCTACTCTTTAACTTGAAAGTATTAAATTATCTTTAACGCACTTTATTGTAAAATATAATATTAAGTCATTATATAATGGATACCCCAGACCGAGTCCGAGTTGCGGTTAGTATAGGATTGGTAGCTTTGATATTAGTCCTGTATGTTATAAATCGAAAAAGTGATAAATACTTACCGAAGCCGATAACAGTTAAACCGGCTGGAGACACAAAAATAAATGCCCTCGAAGATGATATCGCTTGTATTCCCGGCCCCGGAGAAAAGTCGGCATACTATACCCGACGGGGAGGCAATAGAAAAACCTTCACACCAGGTGGTGTATGCGGTGGTCAAAAATCCGTCGAGGACAGTGCCAATTATGAAATTGTGGATGGAATTGGCGGACTTTTAATCTAGGAGTATAATAATAGACAGGACGATGACACTGCCCGACACAGAATATGAAACACATACGGTGCTCATAGATAATTTGAGTCATTCTAGCAATACGGACTTTGTGGCATTCTTTCCGAAGCCCCTCGAAAATGTTGTGGAAGCAAAATTAATGGCAGCCGCCCTCAATACGAACGGTGATGCTCAACGATGCATCCATATCTCAATAGACGAACTCAGATCCACATTCACCCAAACTGGAAAAGCTGACCTTTCGGTGGCGAGTTCCAATATTGAATCTGTTTTCGGTACTATCATGTGCGAACACCGTTTGCACGGTGGTTCCGGTGCCCAAAAGGCCGTTTTCTTCAAGGATGATTACGACATCGAACAACAATATATAACACCTATTCTCAAACTCGATCGCTTAACTTTCGACCTCGACAAACAAAATGGCACACCGGCGAGTGTCCAGGATGCCGTGTTTGTTATGCGATTTAAGTGTCTGAAAAGAAACATGAAACCTTTCTAGTCAAAAAATAAACTTTAGTTATTATAACATGTCTTCTGGAATTGTACAATTGACTGCTGTGGGTTCGCAAAACGAACAAATCACAGGCGATCCAGAAGTCTCGTATTTCGTATCTTCTTACAAGAGACATTCAAACTTTTCACAGTCGCTCGAAGAACAAACCATACAGGGGGCAGTGAATAGTGGATCTTCATCCAAAATCCGATTTGATAAATCGGGTGATTTGTTGGGATATGTATATTTGTGTATCTCACAAAACGGCGAAGCTAAGGATTCGCCGGATTGGACAACTTTAATTAAAAGTGCCAGCCTCTTAATTGGTGGTCACGTTATCGATAAACAAACTTCCGATTTCTGCGAAAAGATTGCCATAGATACAATGGCCACAAATACGTCGAGAAGTGCGAATGGGCCCCATGGTGGTAAAAGTACGCGTTCATATTTTTATCCCTTCCGCTTCTTTCATTGTGAAAACGCACAATCGGCAATACCTCTTTGTGCTTTATCTTATCATGAAGTCGAAATTCTTATCGAATGGGGAACCAGTGCGGCAGATTATGAATGGGAGTGTCACGCAAATTTTTATTACCTCGAAGAGGAAGAAAGAATAAAACTCGCATCCGAACCCCAGAATATCTTAATTCAGCAAGTACAACAAAATACAGCATCGGGAGAAAAGATTCAGGAATTATATTTTAATCATCCAGTCAAGTATATTGCGTCTACAAATACAACTCTATCGTCGGCCCTTACATCACCGAGTAACAAAATAAAGCTGAGTGTAAATGGAACCGATATAGGAGTTATGAAATATGCGAAACCGCACTATATTGACGCGAGTGCGTATTACCACACAGAAAATGTCACTACTCCGGACTTTTTCATGTACCCATTCTGCTTAAAAACAAATAGCTTACAGCCCACAGGGACACTCAATTTTAGTAGATTAAATTCGGTCAAATTATGGAGTGAGAATTTAAACATAGATGATGATATTTTTGCCGTAAATTACAACATTTTACGAATAAATAACGGCATGGCGGGGATCCTTTACGCAAATTAAAATACGTTCATATATTAAATGGTGAAGAATCTCAATACCATCGACCGCTCAGAGAGAGTCAGGTTAGGTAAATGGACCGCAGATCACCAGCCGGAAAACACCGTCGTCCTCAATGCGACGGGGGAGATGTTTCCTATGGTTACCGCAAACTCCTTTTACGTAGCACCACTACGGTATGATTTAGGACAAAGAACACTTTCAAATACAATTGTATATAACTATTCTACGAAAGAGATCGTGGATATTGGCCCGGGTTCTATTTCGGGTCTGGATGATATATTGGTATCGTCTAATGTTTCAGTCTTTCCTATGAAATTGGTAAATAACGTGACTGGTTTAGTTACAACCTCAAATGTGGGCGTCGGAAATACAAATCCAATACACTTATTGGATGTTGGAAATAACTTTTATGTTACTCGTTCCGGTGATGTTTCTATTGGAGGGAATCTGAATGTCACTGGTAATACGACAATAGACGCGCACACCCTAAAAATTAAGGATAGTATATTGGAAATAGGTTCAGATAATACACTCGGGGTGAATGATTTGGGATTTTCACTCACTCGTCCCGGTGCGGCGAGTAATGTCGCCATGGTATTCCAAGAACATAGTAATGTATTATCGTTTGGTTATTCAGATACCGCCGCACAATCTAATACTATCGCATTCAGTAATAATTCATCCAATGGAATGTCCATGCGAGTATATGGCGACTTCTCGGTCAATGAATGGAAAATGATGCAAACCGATGGTATTACAACCACAACAAACTACGCCGACAATACAACCTCGATTACCGCACCCTCGAAGGGGGTCTTAACATTAACGGTTACATCCGAGCATGCCGGATACGGTAATGAATACGAAGTCAAAATAAATGGATCACGAATCGCGTTACTGAATGACGATAATATGGGACCCGTTTCTATTAATCAGGTATTATTGAAAGGTGATGTGGCTACATTTACAACTACAGGGTTTGGTTTTGTGTTTTCGAATTTCAGGTTTGTCCATACAGATACAATTTTCTCTTTAATGAATAAAAATAACACAAACACGTTTGTTGTCTATGATCAGAGTAGAGTTGGTATTTTAAAGTCTGTACCTACACATACCCTAGATGTGGGTTCAAATTTATACGTTGATGATAGCGGTTCGAATGTCTTGGGTGTTACGGGTAATACCTTTATAAGTGGAGATTTGGATGTTATGGGTAATGTGAATTTTGCGAGTAATCTCATTATTGGGAGCAATTTGGATATAGCTGGCGATGTTACAAGTAATTTAGATATACTCGGAAACGTGAGTGTGGGTAGAGAGGTATCTATTACGGGTAATACGGTTGTTACCGGAAATATTACAACATCAAATAATTTAACCGTGGCCGGTGGTGCCGTTATCACGGGAAATATTGAAACTTCCAGTAACCTGACAGTAGCCAAAAACACGACTGTAACTGGAAATCTAGCCACAACGGGTAATATATCAACTGCGTATAACCTGACAGTAGCAAAAGATGCGACCGTTACCGGAAATTTAGAAACCGGTTCAAATCTTACGGTTGGTGGTAACTTGATTACCGCCGAATATCTTACGGTTGGT
>CEPW01053370.1_pt1 | contig 12909 bp, 11 predicted proteins | sample 356211 | NCBI WGS metagenome assembly CEPW01 (sample SAMEA2620021, study PRJEB7988) | marine metagenome | biome: marine biome (ENVO:00000447); feature: deep chlorophyll maximum layer (ENVO:xxxxxxxx); material: "saline water (ENVO:00002010), including plankton (ENVO:xxxxxxxx)" | depth 25 m
AATATAGTATTTTGCTGTGGTTACCTTGAGAGCTTTATTTCTATCTAAATTATAAACCGTCTGCACCAATCCTTTTCCAAAGGATTTACGACCAATTACTACACCTCTATCTAGATCCTGAATTACCCCAGCAACAATCTCGCTAGCGGAAGCACTTCCACCATTAATTAAAACAGCTATTCGAATATCTGATGGTACTAGAGGATTTTTTTTACTATAATATTTTTTATTTGATTGTTTAGCCTTTCCTGAAGTCCAGACGAGGAGCTCTCCTTTTTGGATAAACATGTCTAAAATAGATATTGCTGAATTCAAAAGGCCACCTGGGTTATCTCTTAAATCTAGGATAATGCTCGATAAATCATTTTGCAAAAGAGAGTTTAGTGCCTCTTCAACCTCTAACGCAGAATTTTTAGAAAATCTAGTTAATCTTATATATCCAATAGATTCATCAACTATTCCCGAAAAACTAACATCCTTAACAGGTATATCTTCTCTAGTAAGAACAAACTCAATAGGTTCATCTTCATTAAACCTTTCTATGGTTAAAGTAATATCAGTTCCTTTTTTTCCTCTAATAAGTTTCGCTGCATCATCCATAGACATATTCTTAGTTTCTTTACCTTCAATTTTTATTAATACATCTCCACTTTGAATACCTGCTTTTTTTGCAGGAGAATTATCAGTAGGAGCAATAACAGTAATTCTATTATCTCGCTTTCCTATTTGTATTCCTACTCCACCATATTTTCCATTAGTCAACATATCAATGCCACTTTTTTGATCATCTACTAAATAGACAGTATAAGGATCTAATTCTGTCAGCATATTATCAATACTCATTTTCGTAAATCTCTCTAGATTAATATCATCTACATAATGAGTAATTATATATTTATAAACATTATTAATAGTTCGCTGACTATCTTTTATTTGTCGATAAATATCGTTTTTTACTGCCCCGATAAACACCAGCGAAAACAAAATAATTATTGATATGGTTAATCTTTTTTTAAGAATCTTTAACTCCAGTTTTTTTTCTAATTTCTTTCCAAATTATATTTGATATTGTGTCGATATCTAAATTACCATCAATACATACATATCTATCTTTAAAATAATCAATTATTTCAAAATATTTATTTCTTATTTCACTTTGAAAATCTACACCAGCATTCTCAATCCTATCTGATGGTAAATGCTCTCTTCTTTTAAACCCTTCTTCGGCATCTATATCGATAAAAAATGAAATATCTGGTTCAATACCATATGTAGCAAATTTATTAATTTCTAACAATGATGTAAAATTAATGCCCCTTCCCCCTCCTTGATATGCTAAAGTGGAATCTGAATACCTATCGGCAATAACCCATTTGCCATTTTTTAATGATGGGATAATTATACTTTTTGTTAACTGCGCCCTGCTTGCACTCATTAGCAACGCCTCACATCTGCTAGCCATTTCAGAATCTCTATTTGAAAGCAAAACAGATCTAATTTCCTCAGATATCTCTGTACCTCCTGGCTCTCTGACATGACAAACATCAATTGAACATTTATCTAACCTATTAATTAATTTCTTTACCTGGGTAGATTTTCCGCAACCATCTATTCCTTCAAAAGAAATAAAAAATGTATTAATTGAAGTAGACATTTTTATCATTTTTACCAATCAACAAAACAATCTCTCCTTTTAGATTATGCTTAACAGTACTACTTAACAAGCTACTTAATGTACCTCTTATACACTCTTCATGTAATTTAGTAAGCTCCCTGCATATAACTGCGGGGCGATCACCTAGTATATCAAGTATTTGTTTAATTGTTCTTTGTAACCTATTTTTTGATTCATATATAACAATGGTTGCATTTTCATTTGCAATGTTTTCAATGCGTTTTTTTCTTCCTTTTTTTGGTGGTAAAAAACCCTCAAAAATAAATCTATCTGTAGGTAGCCCTGAAGTGACTAAAGCGGCTAGTACAGCAGATGCACCAGGAATAGATTCTATCTTAGCACCTAAAGAAATAGCTTCTCTGATAAGTTTATAAGATGGATCAGAAATAGCAGGTGTTCCTGCATCAGTGATAACTGCAACATCGTTGCCACTAGATAAAGCTGTCATAATCTTTTTAATTCTAGAAAACTTATTATGTTCAAAATAGCTTATCATCTTAGTCTTTATATGATAGTGCTTTAATAATTTTCCTGAAACCCTTGTATCTTCTGCTGCAATTATATAAGAATCTTTCAGTATGTCAATAGCTCTATATGTAATATCGGATAAATTTCCAATTGGAGTTGAAACAATTCTAAGTGTCCCGATATTATTTTTCAATGATTAAACTATCTATAGATTTTTTTATGGCATTAATACCAATATCAATTTCTTGATTACTAATATTTAAATGGGGCCTAAACCTTATAGACTTTTCTCCCGAACCAAGTACAATTACTTTATTCTCCATTAATGCAGTGGATAAATTATCTCTAAAATTAGAGTCAGGTAAATCAAAAGCACAAAACAAACCTCTCCCTCTAGCATTAGAAATCGTGTCAGGATAATTTTCTTGAAGATATTCTAATTGCTTTAAAAGATATTCGCCTGTTACTTTGGCATGGTTGACAAGGTTTTCATTTTCAATGATTTCAAGATAAATTGTAAATCTAACCATATCAACAAGGTTGCCACCCCACGTGGAATTAATTCTGCTAGACTCCTTAAAAACATTATCTTCAACTTCATTGATTCTATTACCTGCAAATATCCCACAACATTGAGTCTTTTTCCCAAAACTAATTATATCTGGTTCAATATTTTTACAATGAGTGCTACAATTAAGACTACATGATATCTCACAAAAATGTTGATGCGCCCACATTTTTCCCGTAATACCTACACCTGTTTGCACCTCATCATATATTAATAAAATATCATTTTCTAAACACAAGTTTTTCACTTCGCTTAAAAATTTAGATCTAAAATGATTATCCCCACCTTCACCCTGAATTGGTTCAATTATAATACTCGCGATATCATGCGGATTATCCATAATAGCACTTTTAATTTCCTCTAAAGACTTATTTTCCCTTAGTACTAAATCCTCTAAATGATCTTCATTTAAAGGAAAAATTATATTTGGGGTAGACACACGAGGCCAATTAAATTTTGGAAAATATTTAACTTTTCTTGGGTCCGGAGAATCTGTTAGAGACATTGTATAACCAGATCTGCCGTGGAAACACTTTTCGAAATGCAGGACTTTAGAACCTAGCTCTCCATTACCTTTTTCTATATTTTTTCTTACTTTCCAATCAAAAGCTACTTTCAGAGCATTCTCTACTGCTAAAGAACCGCCTGAAATATAAAATGAATGGGGCAAATAGTCTGGTTGAGCAATTCGTCCCATTGTATCAACAAATTCTGCCATAGCAATAGAATAAATATCAGAATTAGTTGGCTTATTGATTGCGCTTTCTAGCAATCTTTTTTTATTATCTAATACATAAGGGTGATTGTACCCAACTGATAAAGAAGCAAACATAGAAAAAAGATCTAAATATTCATCTCCAGTTTTTCCATCTACTAGCCAACTTCCATGGCTCTTTTCAAGGTCAATAACCGGAGACATACCATCAGCAAGCATGTAATTGGATATTTTAGAATGAACATCAGAGAAATTCATATTAATCCTTAATGTTAAACTCAATACCCTGTGCTAAAGGCAAATCTGAACCCCAATTTATAGTATTAGTCTGCCGCCGCATGTATTGTTTCCAAGAATCCGAACCTGACTCTCTTCCACCACCAGTTTCTTTTTCTCCACCAAAGGCACCACCGATTTCTGCTCCAGATGTACCGATATTTACATTTGCAATACCACAGTCACTTCCTAATGAAGATAAAAACCTCTCAGCATTTTTAATATTTGTGGTAAATATTGATGATGAAAGTCCTTGAGGAACATCGTTATGCATGCTTATAGCTTCTTCTATATTTTTATATCTCATTACATATAATATAGGCGTAAAGGTTTCTTCTTGAACTATTTCCCAATGATTATCAGCTTCTATAATTGTAGGTTCAACAAAAGTACCTTTCTTTTCAATAGCATTGCCACCATAATGTAATTTCCCGCCTTTATTAACAGCTTTTTCAATAGCAGAAAAATGATCACTAACTGAACTTTCATTAATCAATGGTCCCATTAAAGTATCATCATTCAATGGATCACCGATATTCACCTGCTTATAAGCAGAAACAACTTTATCAATAAGGTTATCAAATATATTTTCATGGATAATAACCCTTCTGGTACTTGTGCATCTTTGTCCAGCAGTTCCTACAGCACCAAAGACTATTGCTGGAACAACTAACTCCATATCAGCTGTTTCATCCACAATAATACAATTATTACCACCCAATTCAAGAATAGTTTTTCCAAATCTTGAGGATACAACCTCACTTACATGTTTACCCATCCTTGTAGATCCGGTAAATGAGACCATGGGGATATTTTTATCTTTAATTAATGTTTCTCCAACAGTGGACCCACTGCCAATGACTAAACTAAATATATCTGGAGAATCATTTATTTTTAAAACTTCATTACAAATATTTTGAACAGCGATAGCGCATAATGGGGTCTGAGATGACGGTTTCCAAATAGTTGTATTACCACATATAGCAGCTATAAAAGCGTTCCAACTCCACACAGCAACCGGGAAATTAAATGCACTAATAACACCAATTACTCCTAATGGGTGCCATTGTTCGTACATTCTATGCTGAGGTCTTTCAGAGTGCATTGTTTTCCCATAAAGCATGCGAGATTGACCAACTGCAAAATCTGCAATATCAATCATTTCTTGCACTTCTCCATCTCCTTCTTGTTTGATTTTTCCCATTTCTAGAGCAACTAAACTTCCTAAGTCATCTTTATAATCTCTAAGTGCATTACCCATTTGCCTTACTAGATCTCCTCGAACAGGAGCTGGCACCTTACGCCATTCATGAAATGCAGCTACAGACTTATCTATGATAACATTATAATCTTCTACAGAAGCTTCATATACAGAAGATATTAACTCTCCAGTAGAAGGATTATGAGATTTAATTACTTTTGAATCTGAATTCTCAATCCACCCACCTGGTCCTGAACAAGAACCATAATTAAAATCTTTTATATTTAATTTTTTTAATAATTCATTCATATTTTGTATTTCCCTAATTATAGTGACGCTACCACGTCATTTACTGCATCGGAGAGCTGATCTATTTGCTTGCTTGAGATTGTTAAAGCAGGAGCTAACCTAACAGTAGTATGATGAGTTTCCTTTGCATAAACACCATGATTCATTAGTCCAACAGAAACTTTATGACCATCTAATTTTTTTTCATCATACATCTCAAATGCTGTAAGTAACCCTCTTCCTCTAACTTCCATAATTTTATCAGAATAATTATTTTTTATTTCATTAAGGTTCTTTATTAATTGACCACCTCTAACTTTTGCATTTTCAGCTAGACTCTCATCTACCATTACCTTAATCGCATATGTCCCAACTACTGATGCAAGCGGGTATCCACCAAAAGTCGACCCCTCAGATCCGGGAGTTAATACACCTAAAACATCGTCTCTTCCGGCTACAAATGAAACGGGAAGAATACCGCCACCAGCAGCTTTTCCACACCCCATGATATCAGGTTTAACACCAAATAATTGATGTGCAAAATTTCTCCCAGTCCGCCCAAAACCTGTTTGGACTTCATCCATAGATAAAAGGATATTATGTTCCTTGCATAATTGAGACACCTTAATAAAATAATCATCATCAGGGACAATTACGCCAGCCTCTCCTTGGATTGGCTCTACCATAAAAGCAGCAATAAATTCACCTTTTTCTATAAATAATTCCTCCAATGCTTCGACATTATTATAAGGTACTAGTTCAATACCAGGAACAAAAGGGCCAAAATTTTCTTTTGCTTCGGGATCATCAGAAAATGAGACCGCCGATAATGACCTACCATGAAAATTACCAGTAGCTCCAACAATAATTGCCTTGCCATTCGGTATCTTTTTTACTTCATAACCCCATCTTCTACAAATCTTAAAAGAAAGCTCCCAAGACTCTACGCCAGCAACTTTTGGTATTACTCTATCCATTCCAGTTATTGTAGTCGCGGACAATAAAAAAGCACTCATATATTTATGCCTTATTGACCTTGGAACCGTTGGAAGTTTTTCTTCATTTAAATGATGAACAACCGCATCCACAATCGTTTTATTTAACTGCCCTTGGTTAACAGCAGAATAACAGCATAAACCATCTAACACTTCAGACTCAATATATCTACTAATATCATTAGGGTCTGGTTTTCTAGCAATTAATGTCGATGAGTCCTTGACTTTAGATACTACAACATCTTCTAAAGGGGAATAATTTTGACCGCCTTTTTCTTTTTCAATTTTCTCATGATCCAATGGTGTTAGATCACCAATTCGTACACCATTAACGGTTAAATCGTCGCCATATCCATCAATATTTAATTCTGACATAAAAAATTCTTTCAATACTTAATAAATTTTAAAAAATAATAGTACAATTATAATAAATAAAATTATTCTTCTTCAAAGGTAGAATCTTGATTATTCGTTGAGAAATTATCTGAGTTACCTTTGTCTTGAAACGCCGCATACCCTAAAAACCCTATAACACCAAATAAAACCCAAAAAGTTGCGTAATTATACTCACTTCCAGAGAATGTAATTAGATCGCTGAATCTACCAACAAGTAAAGAAATTCTACCCATTACAGCAAAACCAAAGGATGCTCCAAAACTTATCATTAAAAAATTGATACCTATTTTGGTAGCTACACCTAAAGTGCCTTTATGCTCTTTTGAAAAATAAAAATATAATAAACCTGTAATTGTACCAGTAATAATTATAAGATTATTAAAAATAGATGGTGAAGATAAACTGAAAACAGGCAAACTAAAATCAAAAATATTAACAGCAGTACCTTTCACTTGTCCAATAACATTTGAATTTAAATATCCATATGCCCTTAAGCCTGCAGCCATACCCACAACATAAGCTATACCCCAACGTGCCATCCAACTAAGACTAGGAACCAAACTTAAAAGCATCATAATTCCAAGTGCTAATGGTATTAAATACATTAATTGCTGGTCATGGCCTTTATCAATTCCTCCTGAAGGGAAAATCGAGCTAAAGAAAAAACTAAAAATATTATAAATAGAATATGTCAATGTGTCTGGATCATAGTTTTTAGATGGAAATAACCTTCCAAACAAATTTGGCTGTAACTGGTTCCAGAAACCGAGGGATAATAAATACCCAGCAGAAATACCAACGTACAAGTGTTCTGCTATTTTATAAAATGGATTATCTTTATAAAGGTAAGAAAATATACCTATCGTAAGAAAAGCAGCTACCCAACCTCCTAATATAGTAGAAAATTCCATACTAATATTTTCTCGATCTCTTTCTCTCAATAAAAAAGGCAGCATTACCAAGAACAATAAATAGAACAATAACCAAGTGCGCTATTGATTGAGCATCCATTCCACTAGTTGCAGAACCTTTTTCACCTACCAATGATTCATATTCAGCTGCACCTGGCATTCCAGCCAACAATCCAATCATCTGTCCAGATTGAACATAAGGCATTACCTCATTAACCTGAATAGAAGTTACTCCAGAGCTCATAGGAACACCTGTTGGATCAGCCGCATACTGAACCCATTCTATTGTACCAGGATATCCAGAAGAAACACTAAATAAAAAGGCAAAATCTTCAAATTTATTAATACCTTCCATCATTGGTATTTCTTCAATTTTTGTCTGTCTAGAATCAACAGAATATAACTTGCGAAGATTACTAACTATACCTTTAATAACCGCCTCTGCACCAGGCCTATAACCAAGTAATACATAATCCTCGCCATAGGTTTTACCAAATTCACTCTCAGCTACTTGGCTTAATGCATCTTGAGCCATAAACTGCCCATCAGGCCATAAGCATGTAATATAAACCTTATGATCATTCCTAAAAAGATGCCTTAAAATACTGATTGCCATTGGATGATTTTCTGGCTTAGTACTGGGGCTATATTCAAGCGATAGTAAGAATTTTGACCCTTTCGGTAAATCTTCAATCGCATCATATACAGCTTTTGAGGTGTCAGTAGCTCTGATAGGCATACCTATAGGAACCAAAAGAGGAATAATAACAACGGTGGCAATGATAATAAATATCCACCTTCTATCAATATTACCTATTTTTAAAAGTATATCTTCTAACTTTCTCACATCACTCTCCTATGTAAGATCTCTCAATACCTAATATATACCGAATTGAGGTCGCAAAAATCCCTAGCCCAATACCAATCATAATAGCACGTGCTCCAGCTACATTAGGATAATAATATATCCATTCTTGGATAGAAGGCAGATAAAAAATACCAGGCTGATCTATAGGCCATCCCATGGATATACCACCAATCGTTACCAGAGAAACACCCACCAAAACAAAAACAAAAGTTGTTTTTAAATCTTTTTTCCATGAATTAACATAAATACCTGCACAGAGAACTATGAGATACATAATAAACCATGATGAAATAACACCACCAATAGGAACCCTACCAATCATAATTATAATACCAGATACTAAAAGTAAAGTTGCTTCAAAGTTTCTTATCCTAAATGCCCTATAGGATGCCGAGGCAACAAAAAATGCAAGTAACGAAAACATTGTCGCTGACATAGGTGAAAATATATAGTCAAACATCCACTTGAAAAGCGTACCATCGGAAGAAACATGAGCACCCCATTCTACGTCTATTCCTCGAATAAAAAATCCAGCAATAATCGCAAATACAAACCCAAATACCGCTATTGAACTATAACCCCAACCTGGTTTTTGATACATAACCTTCTGCACTTGTATTTTTATCAAATTCAGAGAACCTAGTATAGCAGCAAAACTTGCGAGGATATTGTACCATTGTGTAGCATCATCTTCTACAAATATTTTTACATTAGGCTCATTAATAAACCATCCGAATAAAGTAATTGAACCAATAGTAGCTACAATTAAAATTGGTATTTGTCTTTTCCAGAGCATGTTATTTATTCATCATCTAATAGTTAAAAAATTAATTACGTCAAAGCCAAACCCAGTCGACTCATAAAGAACCATCATCAAAATTGATAAAATAATAGAAACAATAACCGTTAATTTTATCATATCTTGACCCCTAACTCCGCCAACAAGCTCAGGCTTTTGACTTAAGTATGCACTTGCCGCAAAAAACTCTTCACCAATTAAAGTATAATCACAAGCTGTCACAAAAAAAGGAATCTGTGCTTGCGAGGCTGTACCAGCAATCTGTATAGCCCCAATAGAGTTACCAGTTTCAGCTAAAATAAGAGATTCAGCATAAAATTTCCCCATATATAAACAAGCAGCTGGCTTTTGTCTATTCATTATTCCATTAACACCTGCAGCATAGGCAAATTGATCATCGGTTAAATAATGAACCATATCTTCGTTAAACATATCTGGTCTTCCTTCAATGGTATATGCCTCTCTACATGCCTCTCTAGCAGCTTTCATAACAATAGATCTTGCTACTGGTACGTTTAAATTAGTTTCATATTGGGCTGTCATTTTAGCAACATGTCCTAGTACTACAACTCCTGCTACTGTTTCTACTTGATCCATGTCCTGGATGCCTGGCACATAAAGTACAGGTCTACCCATTTCTGTAGACCTACCAACTGCCTCTTCCACAGCCTTTAATCCTGGGATAGGCCTAAGATAAACTTCGCCACCTCTTTCGGCATACCGAATATTATATAACAAAATACTGCCTAAAATAAAAATTGCAAAAAACATCACGATCCTATCGGCAATGAAATATGGAGCGCCAACTAACCAGTATACAAAAAATACAAGCAAAAGAAAGCTTACTACTTGCCAGAATTTTTTATCTTTCATATTTACTTTTCCAAATCACTTGTAGAATGTAACATCTCAAGACGCTCAATTTCATCTAATAAAATAGATATACTGGTTTTATTATTTAATAGTTCAGCAGCTCTATAATATCCATCAGCTTGCACGAAACCTGTAATTATAGGTCCCATAAAAACCATAGCATGACTTCCTAATGATGAAAAAGGTCTCAATATCTCTAGAAAAAATATACTAGGTGTGACAAAACCGGAAGAATGAATTTTCTTTGCTAACCTACCAATAAAAGCAATGTCACTATTTGACAATGTTTCTTCAGAGCCAATATCACCAAAAGCATTCAAACTAATCCGTCTCTACTACTTCTAAGTTAGATCTTGGAATTTCAAATTGACTTCCATCAATATCTATAATCGCTATACGTACCATTGTCTCAGATTCCATCTTCCTTAATTCTGGAGGCAATTCTTTAACCGTACCAATTTTTCCAAAATTAGGAGATCGAATCACCCTGACTAAACTTCCTTCAGTAATACCGAGAGTTTCTTTTTTATCTTCTTTTTGATAACTTCTATGTCTATTAGGTATAATTATTTCTGGCCTAATCACTCCTGCGCGTATCTGCGTTGCACCATTTATCGAAGCTAACATCCCATTATGGTTTTTTAATAAGTCAAATGTCTGCTGACCCATTTGGATTTTTCCATATCCTTCCGTCACAATTAAAGATGTAATAAGATCCTCAGATCCTGTTATTGCAACACCAAGTGTATATCCTAATACTTCCTCTAAATCGTAATAATTAAAACCACCAACAACAATGCCAGCAACCTCGCAAGCAATGGCTTTTCTATATGCATCAAGACTAATAAAACTTCCACCAACAATAATTTTTCCTTTTTCCTCAGCGCTTATCATATCTTCTGTTATCTCTATATCCCTATTTTCAACAACAGACTTAATTTCACCTCTACTTTCTCCACCAATCCCAAAAATTCCTTGTATAAAAACACCATTTGTTTTTATGACAACACCCTCTTCAGCAATTACATTTTCAATCTCACCTTCTATATATGCATCTACCTCCACGGGAATTGGAGCCTCTCTTAAAACCACCTGCCCAGTTAAATTGGATATTGATTCAATAGTGCCACTAACAGGAGAAAGCACGTTGGATTTAAAAAAACCGAATATACCTTTTGTCTCAGCCAAAAGATCACCTTTGTTAATTGATTCACCAGAGCCTTTTATCATGTAATCTTCAATATCGCTAGCATCAATATTTAATTGATTAGCAACGTTTATCATTTGAACATTGCCAGGAAGATCAGTATTAGCAACAACATCGTTAGGCTTAACAAGGTCACCTACCTTTGATTCAACCTGCCCTTTTAAAGGTAATCGACGCTCTTTAAATATTTCAGTATTCTTTAAAACTTTTAATCCTGGGGTATATGAGTGTGCCATTTTTAAACCTCTAAACTTGGGTATTCATTTAAAGCATTAGACCAATTTTTCAAATCAGAAATTCTTTTACTTGGTTCCTTGCTTAGTTGTAAAGGCCTTCCTCTGCAATCAAAAATTATTCCTACTTGACCACCATAAATCTTTGTTTGAATAACCTCATTAATACCAGCACCAACATCAACTCCTTTTGATGGAGTAAGCGTTACATTAATCTCTTGGAATTCTGCTTCTATCAAAACTAATTGTCCGCCATCTAAAACAACTTCTTTTTTTTCACCATTACTAAACTCCAATTGAGCTTTTAAAACGCTCTTCTTTCCTTGCAAGATACCAACAGGAGCTATACAAGTACCTAGCCTAATTAAACAATCCTTCTCAAATACTTCTAAAGCAGCTGTTCTAGCCTGCTCTGAAAGCTCTTTTTTTTCAATATTTGCCATTACGCCCAATTGAGGCATCATAAATATTGAATCTACAGCCAGAGAAGTAATACCTTCAGGTAAAAAGCTATCAATCAACATCTTAGCAGACTGCTCTCTCCTGGGAGCATGAGATAATACGCCACCAGAGCCAACAATTAAATCTAGCTCCATCATATTAACAAGCGACTGCCCTGAGTCAGACTGTTCAAAAGCATCCGAAATGGTTCTCTCTTTTTGAACCCCTTTTAAATTCACAGCAAAAGCTTTATGCTGAACAAAGCTCAACCTAAGCGCCTCACGAGCGATTGCCTGCTCAATAACCAATTCCTCTAAACTTTGAGGAACAGTTGTTGGCCTAATCATCTTATTGCCAATACGATTAGTCAATTCTTTTTCATCTATATCAAACGGTACCCACCTCAACACATTTGACAATGTTGCTTCCGCAAGAACATTACAAATAGAATAGCTCATACCTAAATTTGCACTAACTGTGCGATTAAACTGCCCTTGAAAAACAGAAAATATATCAGTTGTTGCTCCACCTATATCAACACCAACAACAGAAATATTTTCTTTTTTGGCAACCATCTCAATAAGCGCACCAACAGCTCCTGGAGTAGGCATAATTGGAGCATCAGTCCAGCTCATTAATTTTTTATAGCCTGGGGCTTGTTGCATAACATGCTCCATAAAAAGATCATGAATTTTATCTCTAGATGGCTTAAGATTTTCTTGTTCTAATACGGGCCTAATATTTTCAGTCACATCAAGATCAGTAATTTCTCCTAATGTGTCATTAATAGCTTTAGTAGCTTTTTTATTCCCAGCGTAAATAACAGGGAGTTTATAATTTTGTCCTAATCGAGGCTGAGGGTTAGCAGCAGCTAGTATTTCAGCAAGCTCAACAACGTGCTTGGTTGTTCCTCCATCAATACCGCCAGATAATAAAATCATATCAGGTCTGAGCTGTCTAATTCTGGTAATTTTCTCGTGCGGTTTTCTACCATC
>CEPW01055781.1_pt1 | contig 12813 bp, 14 predicted proteins | sample 356211 | NCBI WGS metagenome assembly CEPW01 (sample SAMEA2620021, study PRJEB7988) | marine metagenome | biome: marine biome (ENVO:00000447); feature: deep chlorophyll maximum layer (ENVO:xxxxxxxx); material: "saline water (ENVO:00002010), including plankton (ENVO:xxxxxxxx)" | depth 25 m
ATTCTTGAGGGTAATCAGTTAAAGTGGTAACATCTTCAGAGCCTACTTTGGAGCCCCACCAATATTCAAGAGGTTGGCCATGTTCATGAAATTCAGGTGATATATAACAAAATCCTAAATTATATGGACCTAATAGCCATTTATAACCAGAGACTACAAGAAAGTCTGGGTTTATTTCAGAAACATCAGTAGGCAAAGCACCTACGGATTGAGTTCCATCAATCAATAACTTAATATTAGTACCTTTTAATTTTTGGGATATAATTTTCAAATCAACATAACCGCCATCAGTCCAATGAATATTTTCTAATGATATAAGTTTGATGGATTTATCTGTTTCAATTTTATTAATTACAGCAGAAGTCCAATCATCATTCTCAGGCCGAGGTACTATAGATAAAGTAGCTCCAGTTATGCGGGATTGTTCTTCCCATATATAATAATTTGAAGGAAATTGTTCACTTAGTAATAATATTGTATCTGATGAAGATAGATTGATATTTTTTGCAGCTAATGCAAATCCGTAACTAGCCGAAGATATAATGGCTACGTTATCTTCACTTGTATTTATTAATCTAGAAAAAAGCGTTCTAGCTTTTTCAGCATCCGTATAAAAATCTGGAATAGTTATACTCCATGGCTGAGATTTAAGTTTTGCTGATTCGACAGCTATTTCTGTAGTTTTATTACTAAAGCATCCAAAATACGCTGTATTTAAATAGGCAAAATCTCTAGGGATGTTAAATAATTCTCTTTTAGATTTCATTAAATGACCTTTATGATTTAAATTGCTGAAGTATTATATCTAAAGTATAATTCTTTAGAACCCCTTTTATTAATTAATTTAGGAAAAGCATGGAAATATTAATCACAAATGACGATGGAATAAACTCCCCAGCAATATCAAGATTAGCAAATGAGCTAAAAGCTTATGGAAATATAACAGTAGTAGCTCCTGACAGAGATAGTTCGGGTAAAGCTGCAAGTATAACTCTAAGAGATGTACTAAGATTTAACGAAGTAGACATGGGATCTAATATAAAATTTTACTCAGTAGAAGGTACCCCTGCAGATAGTGTAATAATGGCAAGGAACGAAATTTCACAAAAGCCTTTTGATCTTATCTTTTCCGGTATTAATTATGGAGCTAATATGGGTGCTGATGTCTTTGTTTCAGGAACAGTTGGTGCTGCGATACACGGATATTTAGGAGGGACATTGTCAATTGCATTATCCATAGCATCTTTAGATGCTGTTAAAACTAATATAGATGATTCAATTTATTATTCAGGATTAGTTTGTAAATATATAACTGAAAACAAAATAAAAACACCAGAGGTAATAAATATAAATTTCCCTTCCAATGAAAAAACAATTATAAAAGGCGCAAAAAATACTTATATCGGGCCTAAAGTTGAAGATGAAATATTAATTAAAGAAACACGACCAAGAGGAGATTACTACTTTTTGAGACTAGACTTGAAAGAAAGTTACGATTTTCCAAATGATTCAGATATGGATGCTATTCAAAATGGATATATTTCTGTTTCTAAATTAGACACAAATATGAATCCTGGAGGATATGATGTTAAATCAACATTAAGTGCAGATTTAGCTAAATATTTAAATGATAATATTAAATAATTTTAATCAAATACCATTTTTTCATAAAATTGTTTAATTGCCTTAAGTTGAATTTTATTTAAATTTACTCCCCATCGTTTAGATTTAATCAAAGATAAACTTTCATAAACACTATATCCTTGTGTGATTAAATATCCAGCAATGATATATGGACTCCTTCCAACACCTTCTTTACAATGGACTAAAATTTTTTGATTAGAATTAATATGTTTTGTTATTATTTCTATTCCAAAAAGGGTTTTATTTTCATCAGGGGGATAGAAATTATCAACAGGAATATTATAATACTCTATTCCTAAATCATTAAATTTTTGGTTATCAAAGATTGTTTCACTTCTCATGTCAATAACACATTTTATTCCTAGTTTGTGAATATTCATCAAATCGGTTTCTTTATATTCTCCAGATAAAAACAAGTTATCATCAATTTGAGAGATATCAAAAAAAGATTTTCCAAAAGATTTAATTAAATTTAATATAACGATAGGGGTTCTTCTGCTTGCCATTAATACTCCTACAAAATTAGATAACCACCATCAACAGGAATATCAGCTCCTGTTATGTATGATGAAAGATTTGAGCTTAAAAAAAGTATAACATTAGCAACTTCTTCTGGTGTCCCAAAACGATTCATTGGGGTTCTATCTTTTAATTTAGTTCCAATAAATTCGTCCTCAAGAATATTTTTTGTTAAATCAGTATTAATAAAAGCTGGAGATACACAATTTACTCTAACACCATTTTTAGCCACATGAGATGCAAGATTTTTTGTGTATTGTAAAACTCCGCCTTTAGATGATGGATAAGGGCTAGTTAATGAATTTAGTAAGTCCGGATAAACAACTTGCCCCATAATTGAAGAAAGATTTACTATGCTACCATTCTTATTATCTATCATATTTTTAACAACTTCTCTCGAAACAAGATATGTTCCATTTAGATTTACTTCAAGAACTCTTTTCCATATATCATAATCTGTAGGATTATTTTCTAATGCATTTCTGGCAGTTACACCCGCACTATTTACTAAAATGTCAATTTTTTCATACTTATGCACTATATCAGAAACACAATCTATAACATTCTGTTCATTTGATACGTCAATATTATAAAACTTAACACCAGTTAATAAATTTTTAGGTTTATTTATATCTAGATTAATCACAGTAGCTTGATTTTTAACAAACAAATCTACAGTTACTTTGCCAATCCCAGAAGACCCTCCTGTAACTAAAACAATTTTGTTTTTAAAATTCATAATTAACCATAAAATATTTGTAATTATTTTAACCTAATAGAATATGTTTTACTAATACGTAATTAGTTAATATAATATTAATATGAATAATTCTGATATAAAATTTTATACAGCAACTTGGTGTGGATACTGTCAAAATTTAAAAGCATTTATGGATCGTAATGAAATAAATTACTCATCAGTAGATATAGACGAAAATCCTGATAGAATTGATGATTTGTACAAGTATCAAAATGGCGGAAGAACTATACCTATGCTAGTTTATTCAGATAATGATCATCAAGTAAATCCAAAACCTAATGATGTTTTAGAAAAGATTCAATCACTAAATTAAAAACTTAAATCTAATTTAACGGGACAGTGATCAGATCCCACCACATCACTCAAAATATCAGCATCATTTATTTTTGAAACCAAATTTTTTGAAACAAAAAAATAATCAATTCTCCATCCTACATTTCGGTCCCTAGCTCTACTTCTCATGTTCCACCAAGTATAGTTGTTTGGAGACAGGTCAAACAATCTAAATGAATCAACAAATCCTGCATCTATTAATTGGTCAATCCATTCTCTTTCAACTTCTAAAAATCCTGAAATTTTTGAGTTTTCTTTAGGGCGAGCAAGATCGATTTCTTTGTGTGCGGTATTTACGTCTCCACAGATAATTATATTGTCTGGATTGTTTTTTATTATATTTAAAAAAGATTTATAAAAATCTAATTTGTATTGTAATCTTTCATCTGATCTTTGACCATTTGGAAAATAAATATTAAACAATTTAAAGTCATCATATGAAGTTACTAATGTTCTTCCTTCATTATCAAAGCTACTATCGCCAAAACCGTGTTCAATAGAATTAGGGTTAGGTTTTGTATATGTAGCTACTCCACTATATCCTTTTTTTTCAGCAGAATGAAAATAAGATTTATATTCACCAATTTTAGTAATTTCATCTGATAATTGAGATTGCTGTGCTTTGGTTTCTTGAGCACAAAATATATCTGGATTCTCTGTCAGTAACCATTCATTAAACCCTTTTTTATTTATTGCTCGAATTCCATTAACATTCCAGCTAATTATTGAATATTTCATTAATTAATACCTTAAAAAGTTGTCATGATTATAAGTATAGCTTAAACTTATTGTAAATTATCTCTTAATCAATGTTGGAGTAACAAATGAGTGAAATAATAGATATCAAAGAAGAATTCAAACAAAATGCATATATAAATACAGAAAAATATGAAGAAATGTATAACGAATCAATACAGAATCCTGAAAAATTTTGGTCAGAACAAGCCGAAAATATTGATTGGTATAAAAAATGGGATAATGTAATGAATTACGATTTTAATACTGCTGAAATAAAATGGTATGAAGGAGGGAAATTAAATGTCACATACAATTGTATCGACAGGCATTTAGAATCTAGAGGAGATCAAACTGCAATTATTTGGGAATCAGATGATCCAAATTTAGAAAAATCGTATACATATAACGAACTACACAAAGAAGTTTCTAAATTTGCTAATGTGTTAAAAAAGCAAGGTGTCAAAAAAGGTGATGTAGTAATAATTTATATGCCTATGATACCTGAATTATCAATAGCAGTTTTAGCATGTGCTAGAATCGGCGCTATTCATTCAGTAGTGTTTGGAGGTTTTAGTTCGGACTCCCTTAACAGCAGAATATTGGATTGTAACCCTAAAATTGTAATTTGCGCAGACAGAGGAGTAAGAGGTGGTAAATCTGTTCCCTCTAAATCAAATGCAGATCTTGCAATGGAAGGAACAAACGTAGAAAAATGCATAGTTGTTAAGAGAACTGGAGAAGAAACAAATATGCAATCAGGTAGAGATATTTGGTGGGATGAAGCAATGATTGATGATTCAATTAGCGATGATTGTCCTCCCGAGGAAATGGATGCAGAAGACCCTTTGTTTATTCTTTACACATCAGGATCAACTGGAAAACCCAAAGGAGTTCTCCATACTACTGGAGGATACATAGTTTATACAGCATTAACTTTTAAATATGTTTTTGATTATAAGGATGGTGATATATTTTGGTGTACAGCTGACATCGGGTGGATCACCGGTCATTCTTACATTATATATGGGCCTCTAGCCAATGGAGCTACAACTATAATGTTTGAAGGCGTTCCTCAGTATCCAGATTGGGGTAGATTTTGGGATGTTGTTGATAAGCATAAAGTAAATATTTTCTATACTGCTCCAACAGCCATAAGAGCTATAGCAAGAATGGGAGACCATCACGTAGCAAAAAGAAAATTGGATTCCCTGAAATTACTTGGTACAGTTGGTGAACCAATTAATCCTGAGGCTTGGTTATGGTATTACAATGTAGTTGGTAAGGGCAAATTACCAATAGTAGATACTTGGTGGCAAACTGAAACTGGTGGTATGCTTATTTCCCCTCTACCAGGTGCAACAAAATTGAAACCTGGTTCAGCAACGAAACCATTGTTTGGAATACAACCTTTATTAGTTGATAATGAAGGAAATGAATTAGTAGGAGCTACAAGTGGTAACTTATGTATAAAAGCGTCCTGGCCTGGGCAAATGAGAGGAGTTTATGGAGATCCCGAAAGATTCTATAACACATATTTCACAACCTACAAAGGTTATTATTTTACCGGAGATGGTTGCAGGAGAGATGAAGATGGATATTATTGGATAACAGGAAGAGTAGATGATGTGATCAATGTTTCTGGTCATAGACTTGGTACTGCAGAAATTGAATCAGCATTGGTATTACACAAAGATGTCGCTGAATCCGCTGTAGTAGGATTCCCACACGAAATTAAAGGGCAAGGAATATATGCTTACATCACTCTTAACCAAAACATAGAAGCCACTGATGAACTTAAAAAAGAATTAACTCAGCAAGTAAGAACACAAATTGGCCCTATAGCAACTATAGATACAATACAATGGGCTCCAGGTTTACCTAAAACAAGAAGTGGCAAGATAATGAGACGAATTCTTAGAAAAATCGCTGAAAAGGATATAGATAATATAGGTGATACATCAACATTAGCTGAACCTGAGGTTGTAGATGATTTAGTTAAAAACGCTGGTAAATAATTTAAAAATTATTGTTAATAAACTATATCTTCGGACATATTCCTGTTTCCATTTTCGGTGACAAGGATATCGTCTTCGATTCTAATACCAGTTCCTGTCAATGATTTATTAAAATCGGAATATTGTGATCTTGCTGAAAAATACAAACCTGGCTCCACAGTAAATATCATACCTGGTTTTAACTCGATTTCTGATTTATTTATTGAATACGGTGAAGAATCATGAACATCCAAGCCAAGCCAATGAGAAGTTCCATGCATATAAAATTCTGTGTAAAGATTGTCTGATAAAATTTCATCAATTGAATGATCAAATAATTTTAAACTCTTCAAACCAGGTATAAGCACATCTAATGCTTTCATGTGAATATCTTTTAAAGTTTGACCTGGTTTTACTGCTGAAATCGCATTTTTTTGTGCCTCTTTAACTATGTTGTAAGCTTCCATTCTTAAACTATCAATATTGCTATTCAATCTAAATGTTCGTGTAATATCCGAAGCATAATAATCTAATTCTGCTCCAGCGTCGATTAATAAAAAGTCTGCATCAGACAAACTCCTGTTATTGTCAATGTAATGAAGAACACAAGCATTGTCACCACCAGCAACTATTGATGGGTAGGCATTAAATCTGGACCCGTTTTTTCTAAAAATATATTCAAGTTCAACTTGGACATCATATTCAGTCATATTCTGATTTAAAATTGTATTTATATGCTCAAACCCTTTTTTTGTGACATCAATCGCATCATCAATTAATTTTATTTCATTTTCACTTTTTATCATTCTTAATTCTGATATAAACGGGACAGGGTCAATTATGCTAACAGAACCATTGTTTTGATTTTTGTTGATATTATAATTACCTCTTTTTCCTGTCACTTGTCTTAATTGAGTGGAATAAAATGAAGAAACAATACTATCAATTCTTTTATCAGATCCAACTCTATAATATATATTGTTAAATTCAGATATCATTTCAGGGAGAATTTTTTCCAACTCTGAAATTGGAAATGCATTGTCCGCTTTAAAATCATTTTTTGCTCCCTCTATACCTGCCCTGTACCCTTCCCATATGTGATGATGGACATCGTATGGTTCAACAAATAGATAATATTCAATTTCAGGTTTAAATAAAATAACCATTACTGAATTTGGTTCGTTAAAACCTGTTAAATACCAAAAATCAGAATTTTGTCTGAAATCAAAATTTACATCATGATTTCTAACAAAAGATGTGTTACCAGGAAGAATGAAAATTCCATCATTAATATAATTGCTAAGATTTTCTCTTCTTGTTATAAATTCGTCAGTTGAAATATTATTCATTAATTCCCTCATTGTAATCTGGATTTATTGTATTTGGTCTAAATGAAATTCCCCATTTATTCATTAAAGATTTTGATTCAGAATTGTCAAGTTTATTAAGTTCTGAAAAAAAACCCACTAAAGAGTGAATATGAATTGAATCATCTTCGGCAACCCAATTATTATCAGTTTTTACAAAATATAGTTTTCCATTCACATGAATTGTAGATAAATTCAATATATTCATGTTTTCTGTTATTTCCAAATCGAAAGTACTTTCAGACATATTTAAATTCCTTTTAATTACGAAATTAATTTTAACAAATCTATTGCATGTAATATTATAAAAAACTAAAATTTTAAATAATATAAATAATTAACGTAAATTATGGCTAACATCATACTCATCAGACATGGGCAAAGTAAATGGAATCTACAAAATAAATTTACTGGATGGAAAGATATTGATTTGAGTGAAAATGGAATAAATGAAGCCAAAGAAGCTGGTCAGTTAATAAAACAAAACAACATTAAATTTAATATAGCATTTACATCAGTTTTAAAAAGAGCTATTAACACCATGAATATAGTATTAAAAGAAAATTCTCTAACTGATATCCAAGTCATACAAACATACAGATTAAATGAAAGACATTATGGAGGATTAACTGGATTAAATAAAAAGGAAACTGCTGAAATTCATGGAGAGGAGCAAGTTCACAAATGGAGAAGAAGTTATAAAACAAAGCCTCCAAAGTCCTCTGAAGAATTTATGTTGTCCATAAAAAAGGATAATAAATATACTGAATTAGATCAAATCCCATACTCAGAATCGTTAGAAGATACCGTAAAAAGAGTAAGCCCTTTCATTAAAACAACTTTAATAAACGCTTTAAAAAAAAATGAAAACATATTAATTGCAGCACATGGAAATAGTATAAGGGCATTTCTGAAAATAACAGAAAAAATATCAGACACTGAAATATCTAAGTTAGAAATTCCTACAGGTAAACCTTTGTTAGTTAAATATAACTTACATAATTACAAATTTAGTAGCCACGAATATTTGAAATAGTACTTTTAAATTATTTTTGACCCGATTTTTTCTTCACAATATAAATCACAGCCGATACAATAACAATAATTGGTATTAAATCAAGTAAACCAACAAATAATGGATTGTCTATAATTGCCATAATTTAAAATTATATATTTATATTTAAAATAAATCAAAATGCCAGAATTAGGAAAAATACAAAAACCAAATAAAGACAGGTATGCAAATAAAAAAAGACTTATTTTTGTTCCTATATTTATAATTCCAACATCGATTTATGAAAATGACAGTGAAAATCTTTTCAAAAAATATTGGGATGAAGTCGCAGACGCTATTAACAAATTAGAAACATCATTAGGTAGCATTAATACTATATTTCATGAAATGAATTCTAAATCAGGTGAAGAAGGTATTAAAATTATAGAAGATCTGAATCCTACAGGATCTGATTTCATAAAAATATTTCACAATTCAGGCACGTTGATTTCCGAATTTGAAAATGATGAATTAATTGCTGAAACAATGGATTGGCAACGAATTTCTTCAATAGGATTACTATCTAAAAATGCCAAAGAAATAACAATGAAAGAATACACTAATAGTATACAAAACAGGAATAAATCACTTATAGATAAAATTGAAAATGAACTTAACAATGGAGAAAACGGCATCCTATTCATGAGAGACGATCACGGATTGCAATTTTCAAATGAAGTTGAAGTATTTTATGTATCAACAACTGTAATAAACGAACTACAAAATTGGTTAGGACAACAACTAAATCAGTTTATGAATCCTCAAACAGGTGAAGCTACTCAACAGTAGGCTTTAGAGGTATTGATCTTTTGCGTTTAAGTTCTGCAATGTTTCCATTAAAGCATACATATTTAAAATGTTCCCATAATTTTAAAGATTCTTCCAAGCTAGGAACTTCACTTATTATTGGTCCAAAAATTGCATTTTTTTGAGTACCTTCATTTAAGAGTATTATTGGAACTCCAACATCGTTACCACAAACTTCAACTGCTTTCATAGTTGAGGATTCTATTTGTTCATCTATAGATTCATCATCCATGTAATTGAGATATGACTTATTAATACCACAAGTTGTTAAAATATCATTTAGATTTGCGTCGATATCCATTTTATCAACATGAAATTGTTTACCAATAGCAGAATACAATTTATATACATAATGATTTTCCATACTATTTTTAACAGCTTGGATAATTCTAATAACTCTTAAAGATTTGTAATGCTTAGCTTTCATTTCTTCTGAATAGTTATTTGATTTATTTTTTATAGAAAGTGAAAAAATTTCCCATTCTGTAGGGATATTTAATTCGTTAGCCACTTTAGTATACCAACGTGATGTAACATATGCCCAGGGGCATGTTGGATCAAACCAAAAATTTACTTGCATAACTCTCCTCTTTACTTAAATTGTCCTGGTTTTAATTCATTTAATGATATCAATAATAATATTGGAACTAAAGATATAATCGTAGCTATAAAACAAATAATAGTTAAACTTGTGAAATTTGCAATTATAGGTCCAATCAGTGTAAATAAAACTGAAAAGGCTCCTGAAGACATATCGTTTAATCCTGTAACTCTTCCACGTTGTTCAACAGGATTTCTGTCAGCTATCATTGAAGTAGATGCTACATTAGAACCTGACCAGCCTAATCCTATTAAAAACAATCCTAATGTAATAACAAAATAATTAGAAGTTATAGGAGTTATAAAACAACCTATAGCCAATGTAATCATCCCAAGAATTGATACTTTTTTTCTGCCCAATGAATCAGTAACAATTCCAACTAAACTAGAAAAAGCAAACATTCCAACCACATGAATTGATACTGTAAAAGAAACTGCTAGATAATCATAACCTTTTTCAACCATAATTAGAGAGGTTAAAAACATAACCATCACCATCATACTTTGAGCAACACTATAACTAAAAAAAGCAGCCAAATTAACTTTGTCTCTAAATACATTTCTAATGTTAAAGCCAATGTGATCAGTAGTTTTTGAATCTTGTAAGGATTTGTATTCTTTGCCCCAATACTTATCTAAGTTTTTTGCAATATCTATCGGGTCTGGTTTAATTAAATAAATAAAAATAAATATAGGTATCAAAAAAATTGGAACAAATCCCCAAATTTTTGTTAACTCATCATAGTCATCTAAGTTAAGATCTGTTAGACAAACATCAAAAACAAAAAAATTAATACAATCAAGGTTGACTAAAGAAATTAAGAAAGGACTCAGAAATGCTCCAAATACAGAAAAAGTCAAAACGGTACCTATTCCTGAAGCTCTTAATTTAACTGGATACATATCCCCAGCTGCCACTCTTAGTTGGGTATTAGCTCCAAATCCCAGTCCCAATATTGCAAATCCCACAAACATGATAGGAACAGAAGATATTGATGTTGAAAAAGATAAAATAGCACAAGCTATTACTCCTAGTATTAAGCTAATATACATTCCTTTTTTTCTACCATATTTATCAGTAATAAAGCCCGTAGGAAATGCTACTAAGAATCTGCTACCGCTGATTAGCATACCAGGAATCCCTGCAAGTGCTTTGGAGCCAGTTAAAAATGCGACCATTGAAGCACCTGTAGTGACTGCTAGTTGCATAGGCATTCCTTGAAAAGCTTGAGAAATTGCAAACAATAATGTATTTTTGACAATTAAAGGAGGGATTTTAGTATTTTTTTTGGATCTAAATAAATTCACTTGACCATACTATATTCATTAAATTAATTATTCAAGTGCACTTTTATTACTTCGCTTCTTGATTGATTTGCATGTTGGAAAGCTTTTTCAATATCAGTGAATTCATATTGATCCGTAATTAATTTTGATAAATCTAAATTATCATTATTAAATAAATCTATAGCGATTTCAAAATCATGTTTTCCTTCAATAAAGTTATAACAAATCGGAAATATCAAAGATTGTCCATTCATGTATGGAATTAAAAAATCGAATTCAACTGGTACTCTAAAACCACCAACAACTCCAATATTGCCACCTTTTTTTGTAAATTTAACAGCATCAGATAAGGTTGCTATTTGAGAAGAGTAAGATCCTACAGTTTCCAATGATAAATCTACCCCATAACCATTAGTGTTATCGTATATATTTTCATTTAAGTTAGGGTCATCATAATCCAAAACAAAATCTGCACCCAAATATTTTGCCATATTTTTTTGATGTTCATATTTTCCTGTTATAAATATATTATTAAAACTCATTTGTTTAGCTACATATAAACACATTAAACCTATGGTTCCAGAACCTAATATCAACAAATTATCACCAGTTACAGGATTTAATTTACGAAAAGCTTGAATAGCAACAGCTAAAGGTTCAATTAATGCACCTTCGTTAAAGTTCATATCTTTTTTTAGTTCAAAACAACCCTTGGCACGACGCTTAATAAATTGTGCGTACGCTCCTCCAGAATCTTCGTCTTTTTCAATACAATATGTATAATATCCATTTAAACAATGTTTACAGTAACCACAAGCTTTACCTGCGGAAACTGTATCTACAGCAACTTTTTTGCCAATTAAATGTTCATATTTAAGTGAATTTACTTCTTGAACAATTCCACTCATTTCATGACCTATTGGTAATTTTTGTGGTTCAGATTCTCCGTGTAAAATCCTAAGATCTGAGCCACAAATACCTGTTGTTTTGATTTCAATTAACAAATCTTCTTGTTCAGTTAATTTTGGTTTTGGAATATCTACTAATTTTATATTTTTTCCGTCATACACACCTGCTTGCATATTTATTCCTCCAAATATGATTTCGAACCATCTATAATTAAATCTGAAAGTGTTATGGAAGACATGAAATCTGATGACATAGCTTTACCTGATTGTCTTATAATTTTAGTAGCTTTATCCATCAGGGATTGTACAATCTTATTTTCTGGTTGCCCTGGTAAATCAACTGATTGAGCTAAATCATTGGGACCAAATGTATACGCATCTATACCGGGTACTTTTAGTATATCTGGTAAATTGGTAATTGCTTCTTTTGTTTCAATTTGAGCCTCAATAAATATAGAATTTGAAGCAATGTTGACGAATTTAGATTTTCCTCCAAATTTATTATTTAAAATTGATAAAGTGTGGTAATAATTACCTCTTCCTCCTCCCCAACTTCTTTGTCCTTTTGGATAAAACCTGCATGCATCTACTAGTTTTTTTGCATCATCAGCATTTTCAATATGAGGTCCCATTATACCTTTAATTCCTCTATCTAAAAAACTATTAATTACGTGAGGTTCAATACTTGGAACTCTTGCAAGTACATACATCCCAACCCCTTCACCTATTCTTACCATGTCATCTATAGATTCTGGACTGAAAGCACCATGTTCGCCATCTAATCGAATATAATCATATCCCG
>CEPW01031182.1_pt1 | contig 12799 bp, 12 predicted proteins | sample 356211 | NCBI WGS metagenome assembly CEPW01 (sample SAMEA2620021, study PRJEB7988) | marine metagenome | biome: marine biome (ENVO:00000447); feature: deep chlorophyll maximum layer (ENVO:xxxxxxxx); material: "saline water (ENVO:00002010), including plankton (ENVO:xxxxxxxx)" | depth 25 m
TGGATTAAAGGGCGAAGCTCGAATAGTAATGGTTGATGATCACACGGTTGATATGCCACCAAGCACGCATATGGTTATTCTTCGAAATGATGACCGGCCAGGGGTGATAGGGAAAGTAGGAACTATTTTGGGTGAAGAGAAAATTAATATTGTTGATATGAACGTCGGCCGAAGTAAGGATGGCCTCGGGGCGTTAATGGTAATTTCAACACAAGATGAAGTCCCAAATGATATTGCTGAACTACTTATGCAAACGGATGGAGTAACGAGGTGCTCGGTTCTGAACTTGTAATCCCAGTTTCCGTTTACCGTTGAGCGGGACGATACCCATCCGATTCAGCATCCTCCGATGAGGTATAGCACCTGTCAGGGATTGTACGTTCGTAAGCGTTACCTCCGGGTAAATGGTATAGGCCGCTGCCGTCTTTGGCCTTGACCGGATGTGAAGCAGGGCAGTCGCCACTAGCATCGCACGTCACCCAATTTCGCGGTTCCAGAGGACTTCCATCAGTCGGCTCGGTCAACGTAGTATCAGCAGGTTCCTCGGAATCAGTTAGGTTTATAGGAGGCCAGCTAAAGTCACCTTCATCTTCGTCTTGATCCCCCTCAGCAGCTCGGCTTCGCAATCGCGCCACGATAAAGGCAATTACGGCTGCTATAGCTGCGAATTTAATAAGTTTGCGAAGTATTTTCATATCATTCTGACTTTATAGGGTTCTGGGCTCAATGCGACAGGTCGAATAGCCGATAAAATGGCATTCCAACCCTTGAACCCCATTTTAACGATGGGGTAGAGAAGGCGCCACCTCGGTGGCGCCTTCTCTTTTAAGTTCTTCTAATCAATAGTGACTACTGATGTAGTTTCAAGCCCGTCAAGTAAGTTCGATTGGAGTTGTCCCCAACTCATAGTCCAAAGAACATCGTTAATTATGAGGCTTCGTTGGATCTGCAAATTCCAATCGAAAGGCTGTATCCAGCATTCTTCAATACGGTCACCATCTCCAGCTCCAATTTCTACAAGAACTGCACTGATTTCTTCACTTTCTCGACCGAACCAATTATCTAGCTCAGATAGTGGAATTGACTCACACCAAGATTCCTCCCCATACCCTCCAGTGTCGGTAGCGCTACAGAGTTGGTAATAGCTGCCAGCATTTTCGATCCAGAATTCGATTTCTGTTCCTTCAAATTCATTCGCTGTGAGTTCACGGCAGTCACTTACTGGCCCCGTCGATTCGGTTTCATGGGTAATTTCACCTACATATGAAATCTTTCCTTCGCCTACCTCAAGGAGCACAGCTCCGTTAAAGTTTCCTGACCAGCTTTGCACGGGAAGTATTATTGTCTGCCCGTAAATCTGGAAAGCCCGGTGGTCCGATTCAGCTGGTGAATTAGCGTCATTCATTGTCCATGTTGCCGTTTCGCGGGGGTCTGTCTTATCAGAAACGTCAAACAAGCTGACCTTGAGGCCTAGGACTCTCCCTTCATCAGTTGCGTTCTGTCCAATGCCTATCACGTAGTTTTCATCAATTGGATGTAGGTAAGTTGAAAATCCTGGAATCTTTAACTCTCCGACTACCTCGGGGTTAGTGGGATCGCTTAGGTCTAAGACATAGAAAGGATCGATTTGTCGGAAAGTAACGGCAAAACCGATGTCGTCTAAAAGGCGAGCAGAGTAGAGTGACTCTCCTTTCCCGAGCCCACCGACTTGCCCGACCTTCTCTAGAACACTTTCTTGTTCTTCAAGGACAACCAATTGGCTTTCGCTAAGGTTGCGTTCATCCCACGGTGACCCAGTGGTGGTAATAATACGAAGGTATCCGTCATGCTCATCCATGGAGAACTGGTTTAATAATGTTCCTTGCACTATTCCCGAGGCTGCATATTGTGCCGGAGCTTCAGTGCTGATACTAAAGGCATGAATATCTGTTGAATATGATTCAGACCATTCATCGAAGTCTTCTTCGGAGATTTCGGCTTCCACCCATTTGGTAGTAGCAACATAGAAACGGTCTAGCGAAGAGTAGACGGTTTGGCCACTTGCAAGGACGCCGACGCCGCTGCCTTCCGTTAATCCATCTTCAATATTGAAACTCAAAACAGATACGACATCAAAGCCCGAAAAGCTCTCTGGACGGTGTAGATCTTCACACGCTAGAAGAGACCCAGTAGAGGAGGTCTCTCCTTTCGTAAGGACAAAACGAGGAGTCCAGTCCTCAATGGTTGTTTCGTCGATAAGTTCTCTGTTGAATCTCGTGGCTCTATCTTCTGATCCCGGTGAACTTGGGTAAACCCACTCGAGCTGGTTCGGGGCGCTGTTAATGGCCATCCGAACCGTGTTCCCAACTAATCGTGCGCTCAGGTAGTGTCCTTCTATCTTCATTTCACTAACAACCTGCAGGTTGTATGGGTCTGATAGATCTATTTCGATTACATGCGCCATTGGAGTATAGAAGCCTGGCATCACAGACATCTCAGCCATGTCTTCGTCCTCGCTAAGTGAGGATTCCATGATACCGACGTCATGTCCTTCGCCGTTGGTGAATAGAAGAGCCCGATTTCCAGATATAAATAGTTCATGACCCCACCCAGCAGTGATTTCTATCTGATCGGTTTTCGTTCCTTCTGGTCCGTCAATCGCGATGTGGGAGAGGACACCATTGTTAACTATCAAAATACGATTTCCGTCTGTTTTAATTATGTCGGGCTCGTCCACGCCTATTTCTTGGACATTAGTACCGGTATAGGAATTCTCGGTTGACCCACCATCACCAGAGAAACTGCTGCCAGCATCTGACCCAGATGTTGATTCAGGTTCAGCGCTTGCGACATCCACTGCTTCCATATCAATTTCGACCCGAGGAAGCTCTGGCATTCCCCAGAATGGCCCGCCTTGATAATTCAGGCCGTAAGGACCTACGCGTTCCCTTGCTTCTTCTTTTAAATGAGAGAGAAGTTCATCACAGTCAGAAAAAGGGACAAGGCTTGTTACAAGCTCGATGTTGTCAGGGCCAAGATCAATTGGAGACCCTGACGACTCAAGCGGCTCAGAATCAGAGCACGCACCTACAATCATTCCAAGAGATAACACGATTGGCACAAAGTATTTTTTCATTTTCCCCTCATTTACTTTTGCTTATGTATCTCTGACGTTTAGAGATTAATTCTAGTTCCCGAATTGCCTCTTTTTATTTTTGGGAAGGGAGCCAAGCCATTCGAGTTTCTTCAAACGAGCTTATTGACTCTTCGTTATTGAGAGTAATGCTGATATCGTCCAGACCGTTCAGTAGCCTATGTTGGATAGGTTTATCAAGTGGGAATTTAATCTCCAAGTCGATTTCTGGGACCTCAACAAGCCTCCGTTCGACATCAATGACGAATTCGAGAAGTGGTTGTTGTTGGACTTCGACTAGAAGGCGGTTCCCAATTTCAGGATCGACCTCAACTGGAACTAATCCGTTTTTTGTAGAGTTATTTTTAAAAATAGGCCCAAATCTGGAAGATATCACTGCTTGAAAGCCAGCTTGTTGGATCGCCCAGACGGCATGCTCACGGGAGGACCCTGTTCCAAAATTGGGCCCAGCGATAAGGATCGAAGCTGCAGAATAAGCTTCGTCATTTAGGATGAAATCAGGATCATCCTTCCATTCTGAAAAAAGTCCTTTCTCAAACCCTGTGCGTTCGACCCGCTTCAACCAGTCGCTTGGAATTATTTGATCGGTATCAACGTCAGAACGATCTAACGGAACCGCCGTCCCTTGAATAATATGTACAGCTTCCATTACAGATCCTCCGGAGTTGCAAAATGTCCGGCTACCGCGGTAGCAGCAGCAACACGGGGAGATACAAGGTGGGTCCGACCGCCGCGCCCTTGGCGCCCTTCAAAGTTCCTATTGCTCGTACTTGCAGACCTCTCTCGGGGACTTAGCTTGTCTGGGTTCATGGCTAGACACATGGAGCATCCAGGTTCTCTCCAATCAAATCCCGCATTTTTGAATATTTCATCTAAGCCTTCGTTTTCAGCCTGTTGTTTAACCAATCCAGATCCAGGGACAACCAATGTTCTCACACCAGCGGAAACTTTTTTCCCCTCAATAACCGCAGCAGCAGCCCTCAAATCTTCGATGCGACTATTTGTGCAGCTGCCGATGAATACGGTATCAACTGGAACAGAAGTTATTGGGGTATCTGCTTCTAAGCCCATATATTCAAGTGCTCGTTCAGCAGCTTCGCGATCAGCAACATCTTCAAAGCTCATAGGATTAGGAATAGTTCCGTTAACAGGTATGACTTGACCTGGATTGGTTCCCCAAGTTACCTGAGGAACAATGTCATTCCCATTTAGAACTATTTCTCTATCAAACACAGCGTCATCATCAGAATGAAGTTTCTGCCATTCTGTTACAGCATTTTCCCAGAGGTCGCCTGTAGGTGAATTCGTTCTTCCCTTTAGGTATTCAAAAGTAACTTCATCGGGAGCAATTAATCCGGCTTTTGCTCCGAATTCGATTGACATATTGCATACCGTCATACGGCCTTCCATCGAAAGTGCCTCTATAACTGGGCCGCGAAATTCAGCTATTGCTCCAATTCCTCCACCCGTACCAACAGCGCCAAGGACAGCCAGTACGACATCTTTCGCCGAAGACTCAGCGGGGAGTTCTCCCTTGATAGTTATAGCCATTGTTTCTTGAAGAGGCTGAGGAAGTGTTTGTGTCGCCAAGACATGCTCAACTTCACTTGTTCCGATGCCAAATGCTAGAGCTCCGAAAGCACCATGAGTAGAAGTGTGGCTGTCTCCACACACAACAGTCATACCAGGCTGTGTCAGTCCTAGCTCAGGGCCTATTACATGGACAATTCCTTGATTAGGATGCCCCATAGGGAAGTGAGTAAATCCAAACTCCTTCGCATTCGACCGAAGTGTTTCGATTTGCTTCAAACTAATTTCATCCTCTATGGGTTTGTCAATATTTTCTGTAGGGACGTTATGGTCTTCTGTCGAGATCGTTAAGTCTGGCCTTCTCACTTTTCTGCCGCTGATTCGGAGTCCGTCAAAAGCTTGAGGCGATGTAACTTCATGAACAAGATGGAGGTCGATATACAAAAGGTCAGGCTCACCGCTTCCAGAATGAACCAAATGACTATCCCATATTTTTTGGCTTAATGTCTTTCCCATAACTCCCCTATGTCCTTGGGGTAGTTTACCCAATCTCGCTCGGATGCCTATCCGCTAGTCTCAAGAGATAGTGGAGAATTCTCATCAGAAGTAGATTCAGAGCTTTCACAATTAAGAATAGCTAGCGAGCCGAAATCTAAAGTTGGGAGTTCGTCCGCTCGAGCCCATAGTTGATTTAGAGGGGAAGAAGGGTCCCTAAAAGCTATCCATGTTCCAGCAGCGTTTTTGCCTTCAAGAAAAGCCTGTGATGGCGGCTCGATCTCGTTGATGGGAATTGAGTCGCCAGCACATGCATAGACGTTGACGGAGGTTATTTCCTCTACCTGAGATGGAAGGACAGTCGGGGCCCTGTCTTCTTCATCAAACTTTTCAAAAAGATAAACTGCAAGAAGTACAACCCCACCCAGAATAAGAAGAGATACGAGACTCCCGACAATGACTCGTGGCCAGTCTGTTCCCAGGTAGTAGTCGTTTGGGTGGTAGTACCCTTGTGGTGCTCTGCGGTTCCGAGGTCGTGGAGGAGGGATGGAAGCTGTTTGAGGAGTTGATGGAGTTGGAGGTATTTTTTGCTCAGAAATAGGAGGGAAAAGACTTTCTGGTTTCTCCTGAGGGGAAAGAAAGTCAAGATCGAGCTCTTCCGGTTTGTGGTCAGAAATTTCTGGGAAAAGATCATTCTGGTCATCGGCGTCGCCGCTCTCTTCAGTCCTATCCGAGTCCATATATTAAGTCTTGCCGAAAAACATCACCATGTGATACATATCTTTCCTAATTGGTATGCCCATGGCTAAAAATCGATGGATAGGTATTAGTCGATAGACACGATCTCAACTTCGAGGGTTCCTCCAGGAGCTTCATAGGTAACTGTTTCACCAATTCTTGCGCCGATTAAAGCCTCACCCAATGGAGAGGTCGGTGAGATCACTTCTACGTCTTCTAGACGTTCCTCGATAGAGCCTATTAAATATCTCTCAGAGTCTTCATCACCGGCGTAGCAAATGGAGATGATAGATCCCGCTCGAACTGTGTCCCCACCTGAGACCTCATCGACAATTTCAGCATTTTCTAGAATAGATGCCAAATGAGCTATCCTGCCTTCCATCTTGCCCTGCTCTTCCTTCGCTGCGTGATAATCGCCGTTTTCTGACAGGTCTCCGAGTTCGCGGGCAGTTTCGATTTTTCTCGCGATATCGATCCTTCCTGCAGTCGTTAGATTCGTGTGCTCTTCTTTAAGACGGTCATATGCCGCTTGAGAAAGTTGTTGAGTTTGTGCCATAACAATGAGGTTACCTTGTCTTTAGCGTTTGCGATTCGCGATTTCCCAAGCGAGACTGAAAGGAGAGAAAAAAATCTCTCAAATTATGATGAAATAGGAGATGCGGTGAGTCATAAAGTTGGTGTAATTGGTGGCGATGGCATAGGACCTGCTGTTATAGCAGAGGGTTTGAAAGTGATAGAAGCTGCCGGAGTTAACCTTGAAATCCATAATTATGATCTTGGAGGAGAACGGTACCTTCGAGACGGAACCGTACTACCCGATTCAGTACTTGAGGAATGGAGAGATCTCGATGTCCTTTATCTCGGTGCAGTTGGAACTCCTGATGTCCCTCCCGGGATTATTGAACGCGGTCTGCTTCTCAAAATGCGGTTCGAATTAGATCTCTATATTAATCTTCGACCATTTATCGTCACTGGCGATGAGAATAATGATGGTCATGACTTTATGGTTATCCGAGAGAACACTGAAGGAACCTATGCTGGTGAAGGTGGCTTTCTCCGGAAAGGTACACCTCAAGAAATTGCAACTCAAGGTTCAGTCAATACACGTCATGGAGTCGAAAGGTGCATTCGATATGCTTTTCAATTAGCAAGCACCAGAGAGCAGCAACATCTAACGCTTGTCCATAAAACAAACGTTCTGACCTTTGCAGGAGACCTCTGGGAACGCACATTCCACATGGTCGGGGAAGAATATCCGAATATCGAAACAACTTATAACCATGTTGATGCAGCATGCATTTATTTTGTCGAAAACCCCCAGCGGTACGATGTGATTGTCACCGATAACCTATTCGGGGATATTCTCACTGACCTAGGAGGAGCTATTTCTGGAGGAATTGGACTTGCAAGCTCAGCAAACCTCAATCCAGAAAAGACTTCTCCTTCGATGTTTGAGCCAGTTCATGGCTCTGCACCCGATATCGTAGGTACAGGTAAAGCTAACCCAACCGCCGCAATCCTTAGTGGGGCATTAATGCTCGACTTTTTAAATGAAAATGAAGCAGCACAAAAGATAGAGAAAGCATGTGCTGACCCTAAAACACAAAGTGGGACGACAACTGAAATCGGCGATGCAATCGCTGCACAGGTTTAGAAATAGAGGTTTAAGAAAATGCCAATCGAACCAACTAAAAGTATTTGGATGAATGGAGAGATGATCCCTTGGGAAGATGCCCAGATTCATGTATTAACTCACACACTTCACTATGGAACGGGGGTTTTTGAAGGTATTCGTGCTTACGAAACATCAAGGGGCCCAGCTATTTTCCGGCTACGCGAGCACATGGATCGAATGTTGAACTCAGCCAAAATTCTTCTTATGCCATTGCCGTATACTTCTGAGGAACTCCAAGATGCAGCAAAGCAAGTAGTTCGTGACTCTGGTCTTGACAGCTGTTACGTTCGACCTATTGCGTACTATGGGTACGGCGAGATGGGTCTTGCTACTTCAAGCTGCACTGTTGACGTCGCTGTGGCCTGCTGGCCTTGGGGAGCTTATCTTGGTGAAGATGCAGTCACTAAAGGCGTTCGTATGAAAATTTCTTCATGGGCTCGACATGACCACAATATTATGCCTCCTGCATCAAAAACCACAGGGAATTATGTCAACTCTACCTTGGCGAAAATGGAAGCTATCCGCGCAGGTTACGACGAAGCAATTATGTTAAACCGCGATGGGCTGGTTGCCGAATGCACCGGCGAAAACCTGTTTGTTGTCAAGGGGGAGACTCTTTACACGCCTCCTCTAGTATCAGGCGCCCTTGAAGGAATTACGCAAGATACAGTCATGACATTCGCTCGGGATCTTGGATACGAAGTAAAAGTTGAAGGCTTGGCCCGATCAGACCTCTTTATTGCAGATGAGATTTTTGTTGTCGGTACAGCCGCAGAAGTAAGCGCTGTAAATAGTGTCGACGATCGTGAAATACCTTGCCCCGGGCCAATAACACAAAAGATCGCTTCTCTGTATGCAGATACCGTTAGAGGCAAAAAAGAAGAATACGCTCACTGGTGCGAGGTCGTTTAATGTCAGGTGATTCTAAGCGGTCGATTGAGATCTATGACACAACTCTTCGGGATGGCAGCCAGCTGGAAGGAATTTCACTAACAGTTGAAGATAAACTCCGGATTGCAGAACAGCTTGATTCTCTCGGAGTGCATTACATCGAGGGTGGTTGGCCAGGTGCGAACCCCAAAGATGACGAGTTCTTTGAGCGGGCTAAAGAAGAACTCTCTTTAGAAACTTCAGTGTTTGTAGCTTTCGGCTCGACGCGCAGGGCTAAAGGAAAAGTAGATCAAGATCAAACTCTCGCAAATCTTCTCGGAGCAAATACAGAAGTAGTCTGCATTGTAGGAAAATGCTGGGACTACCATGTTCGCGAAGCTCTGCAAACATCCCTTGAAGAAGGGGTCGCTATGGTCGCAGATTCTATTGAATACTTGGTTGCAAATGGCCGACGAGTATTCTTTGATGCCGAACACTTCTTCGATGGGTACAAGAACAATCCAGAATTCTCCCTGCAAGTTCTCGAAGCTGCTGCTATGGCCGGAGCTGAAAGACTTATTCTTTGTGATACTAACGGAGGGACATTGCCCCATGAGGTTGAGCAAGCAGTCGGAGACGTTGTTGAACATCTTGGTGTAGGAGTAGGGGTTCATCTGCACAATGACGCCGGTTGTGGGGTAGCCAATGCAATAGCTGGAGTTAAAGCTGGGGCTATCCAAGTCCAAGGAACAATTAATGGGTATGGAGAACGAACGGGAAACTGCGATTTAGTAGCTGTAATCGCAAACTTAACGCTCAAAATGGGCTACGAGACTATTCCCGAGGATTGCCTCTCGCGCTTAACTCCCGTTAGCCATCACGTCGCCGAGCTTGTGAATCTGACTTTAAACCCTCAGCAGCCATATTCCGGTAGTTCAGCTTTTGCCCATAAGGCCGGACTTCACACCAGTGCTATTTCTAGAAGGCCTGACGCGTATGAACATGTCGACCCCGAGATTATTGGAAATGGAACGAGGTTTGTAGTTTCCGAGATGGCTGGAAGATCAACTCTTGAGCTCAAAGCAAACGACCTAGGAATTGACCTTGATGGAAAAGTTCTTGGTGACGTAGTAGAAGTTCTAAAGCGACTCGAATATGAGGGTTACCACTTTGAGGTAGCAGATGCTTCTCTTGAACTACTTATGCGAGGAGCAAGCGGTTGGAAGCAAGATTTCTTTGAAGTTGAAAGCTTCTCGGTCGACATGAACCATGTTGGATCTGGAAGCCGAGCTTGGAATGAAATTTCGGTTGAAGTAGATACCAGAGCGGTCGTGGACCTCTTCGTGGATGGGAAGAAAATGGTTGGATTGGGGGATGGAAACGGACCGGTCAATGCTATAGATACTGCATTACGTTCTGTTCTAACCGATAGTTACCCAGAACTTAAAGCTATCTCTCTTGTCGACTACAAAGTACGTGTTCTCGATACAGAAAAAGGCACAGGTGCAGTCACTCGGGTTCTTCTTGACAGCACAAATGGTGAAGCGAACTGGACGACAATAGGTGTTTCTGAAAATATCATTGAAGCCAGCTGGCAGGCATTGATTGATTCGCTTGTTTATGGCCTTTTACATTCTCCTCACCGAGATATGCCCCAGAGCGAATAAACTAGGTGAATGGCAGCTCCTAAATACGTACCGACACCGCCAATCCAGACTAAGTTCTACCAGTCTGCGCTGCGGAAAGGGTCGAGTCGGTGGATCTCAGAACGACCAGCCGAACAGAAGCACGCCTCTCGCCAGAACCTAGGATTTGGCAACCAAGGCCCTGATCAGGGATACGCATTAAAGATCGTTCAATTCTTTCAAGATAGGGTCTATCTAGCCAGCAATGAAGAATGGAATGACGCAGCGAAGGCTGCTGTGATTGTCGGATTAAAACGGGCTTCGCTATTCGGTCGCGCTCCCTCCCGATACGACATTGAAGCAGGATTTTGCTTATGGGGGTATTTTGACCCGGAACCAGCCTCAGATTTAGTTAAATTCAGAATCAAAATCCTAAAAAATCTAAGTGCTTCTCACGACTATCTCATGCAGCGATCTATTGCAGATAGCATCCCGGCAGAGAAGTTAAAGCAAGAGCTAAAGAAAATTCAAGAGGACTATCAAAATGATTGGCGCTCTATCATTGACACAGCGGTACTTCAAAGGAACGAGACCCTTTGAACGCTGCTTCACCTCGAGTGCGATTTGCACCAGCACCATCAGGTTACCTTCATGTTGGATCTGCTAGGTCTGCACTTTTCAATTGGCTTTTCGCAAAAAACTCAGGGGGGACATTCATCCTCCGTATAGAAGATACAAACGCTGAGCTGGCGGCACCAGAATACTATGACGCTATTACCGAACCGCTTAAATGGCTAGGGCTCGAATGGGATGAGGGTCCGTACTTCCAGTCAGAAAGAGAAGCTCTTTACCTTAACGCTATTGACATGTTACTTCAATCAGGAAACGCTTACTTTTGTGACTGCTCGAGGGAGCAAATAGACCAACGAAATAAACAAACCGGCTTTCAAGGAGGATATGACGGCTATTGCCGTGATAGAAATCTTGATGAGACACCTGAAGCAAGCGTCCGGTTTCGTACACCTGATCAAGGTTCAATTCAGGTAACAGATCTAATCCGTGGAGAAGTAAAGTTTGATAACGCTGAATTAGAAGATTTCGTTATACGTCGAGCAAATGGTACCCCTGTTTTCTTAGTGGCTAATGCCGTGGATGATGCTGATATGGATATCACGCATGTCATTCGGGGTGAAGATCTTCTCAACACCACACCAAAAGTTCTTCTATTGTGGGATGCATTAGATTATGGGGCTCCTCCTATCTATGCCCATTTGCCCCTTCTTGTTGGGGAAGATAGGAAAAAACTCTCGAAACGTCGCCACTCTGTTGCCTTGGGAGATTTTAAGGATGAAGGAATACTTCCAGAAGCAATGGTCAACTATTTAGCTCTTCTCGGGTGGGGGCCTTCCGATGAGAAGGAGATTAGGCCGATAGAGGAAATTGTCACCCTCTTTTCTTTAGAGAGTGTAAACAAGGCTCCTGCCTTTTTTGATATCAAAAAACTAACTCATATCAATAGCCACTACATCGCGGCTATGGGTACAGAAGTTTTCGTTGACGAAGTCACAAGATACATCAATAAAATAGGGTGGGAGCCACCCCACTTTGACATGACTATCTTAGAGATCCTCGCTCCCTTCCTGCAGCAGAGGGCTACTCGAATTTCAGATGTAGTTCCTCTTCTTGATTGGGTGTTCGAAGATGAATTGCCGCAAGAAACGGATGAAAAAGAACTCAATAAAATGGCAAAGGCAATGGGCGCTGAAGTAGTTCCGGACATTCTTGAAGAAGCTATTGGCAGATTACAAGATTGCCAGTGGGACGCTGAAACTCTTTCCAAGGAGATTCGAGAAGTTGGTGATGCGTTGAATGCAAAATCGCAAGTCCCTGTTCGAATTGCTGTAACAGGACGCCGGACTGGGCTCCCTCTTTTTGAGCCTATGGCGTATTTAAGCCGAGAACTTGTGCTGAGGCGCCTACAAACAGCTAGATCAAATTTGAGGTAGGTGCATGCCTGCTTTAAAGAGCGAAAGAAGTGGGAATAGATTGAGGACTAATGGGTATCGATCAGTTCAATTGCGAAAGTTCGTAGCGGTTGCTCTGCTTTCCGTCATCCTTCTATCTCTCTCTTACCTATTAATTGTCTTTTTCCAAGTCTGGCTGAACAGCACCCGAGATCAGGCACGCCCAGTTGATGCCATTGTTGTCCTTGGGGCCGCTCAATGGGATGGAGTTCCATCACCTGTCCTCGAAGCAAGATTAGAAAAAGCGCTCAAGTTGTATGAGGAGGGACTTTCTCCAATTATTGTTACGACCGGATCAAAACAAGCAGGCGATCGCTTTACTGAAGCTTACGCAGGCTTAACGTACCTTCTGGAGCGCTCAGTTCCTGAAAGTTCAATTCTTGTAGTCGTTGATGGAAGCAATACTTTTGAATCGCTAAGTGCCACAGCAAATGCTCTTACAGATCGAGGAATCGGAAATGAGGTCATTCTTGTTTCTGATCCCTATCATGCGCTACGAGCAAAAGAAGTTGCACGTGAAGTTGGGCTGCAAGCGTGGTTCTCGCCTACGGATTTGTCGAGCTCGTTCAGTCAACTTATCCGAGAAACAGCGGGTACTTCTGTAGGGAGAATAATTGGCTTCCGGAAAGCAAGCACTTTAAGTAAGTGACTAAACAAATCATTTGTACCCCGTACGGGATTTGAACCCGTGCTACCACCTTGAGAGGGT
>CEPW01178616.1_pt1 | contig 12785 bp, 10 predicted proteins | sample 356211 | NCBI WGS metagenome assembly CEPW01 (sample SAMEA2620021, study PRJEB7988) | marine metagenome | biome: marine biome (ENVO:00000447); feature: deep chlorophyll maximum layer (ENVO:xxxxxxxx); material: "saline water (ENVO:00002010), including plankton (ENVO:xxxxxxxx)" | depth 25 m
GTGTTTATTATACTTTTCTCTCATTTTACCATTTCAAATCGGGGAAGAGCTCTTCTTTTTTCGGCGATGGCTCCGATCGCGCCGTCGTTGTCGTAGTCGAAGGCATGCCGAAAGTATCGAGAGAAATAGGCGGTGGCGCGTTGGGATTCAATTGTTGCATCTGTGGCATTTGCACTTGCATTTGAGGTTGCTGATTATACATCATTTGAGGGGCCATTTGAGGAGGCATACCACCGTACATGTTTTGCATTGAGGGAGGCGCCTGTTGTTGCATATATCCTCCTTGCATCATTTGCGGTTGTTGGTATTGCTGTTGCGGCATACCTCCTCCCATAAATCCTCCCATTTGTGGCATTTGTGGCATGCCTCCGCCCATTACGTTTTGTTGTTGTTGCATCATCTGCGGTGCTCCGCCGTTCATCATCATACCACCTCCCATTGGTGACATTTGTTGCTGTTGCTGAGACGGCATCATATTCTGTTGCAGCTGTTGCGGCTGTTGTGGCTGTTGCATCATCGGCGGCGTGGCATCAAATAAACCCATGATGTCTTCTTTTGACGCAACAATTTTTGGTGGGGTCGCAGTGGTTTCAACTTTCGCTGTTGTTGTTGTTGTTGTTGTTGTTGGCTGCGGCTGAGCTACGTGGAAATCAGCAAGTATATCTACGCCACCTTTACTTGGCGTTGTCGTCGTCGTCGTCGTCGTCGTCGTTGTCGTGAATGGTGCGGAAGTCGGAGCAGCGGAGGAGAAATCTCCCCAATCGTCATCATTTGTTGCTATTTTAGCTCCATCTACTGGAGCCGCTCTAGTACTCGCTGGTGCACTTCCAAAATCCATCCAATTTCCTCCAGGGCTTTGATTACTAGTGTTTGCTACTGCCGGTTGTTGCGCTGGTGCTGTCGGCATATCGCCGAACAGATCTAAGAGTCCTGCCGCTGCGGACTGTTGTGGTTGTGGTTGTTGCAGTTGTTGCTGCGGAGGAGCAGCAGCTACTACATCTCCTCCACCGCCCGCTGCTTCTGCTGACAAAGGTACCGGACCATCGGTTTCTTTATCACAATACATTCTCTTCTCGTACTTTTGTCTGATATACTTCTCCACGGTTCGTAAATCCGATTTCGTCGGTTTCACATTCGGAGGTAAATTCTTCTCCCAAAACCCGTTCGCACGTTCGTTTCCCATGCGTTCCATAAAATCCACCTGAGCTTCCGTCCACTTATCCAACTGCGTCGATCGTACCCTCGAAATGTGCACTCCTAAACTTCTGTGGATTCCAGAGCAGTTCGTACATATGAAAACCCCGAGGTTCATACTCGCCCATCTCGGTAAACGCGACGGACACTCCGCGCACACGACGTTTTCCGGTTTTTTCAAACACGCGTTTAATCGTTTCTGAAGCGCGAGCTGAATTCGATCGGACATTATCGTTCCCGTCGATGCTCTTCGCTCCTCTTCTCTTTCTTCGTCTTCCCGTGCTCTCGGCTCGTGCGCGCGTCCGCGTTAGTGCTCCCCGAAAAAAAGTAAAGCACTTTCACGCGCAGATTATATTATACGTAATTAATAATGTGGTTTGATTGATGTCTTTTCGAGCTCAAAAGTGTTTCGACATTTTTGTCAAAAGAGCCACAGTCTTGTTTGTCCCCATTCAGCATTCAGCCATTGACGATTTTGATTGAAACCTAAAAAAATTCATCCCATCAGATGTTGATGTGGGGAACGATAATAATAATAATAAAGCGCCCTCCCTCAAAATCAACAAAAATTTTGTTGTGTGTGCGTTTTTGGAAGTCAACGACATTTTCCTTTCGAGGAACTGAACTACTTTGATTTTTCTTCTTCTTCTTCTTCTTCTTCTTCTTCGCGCGACATGATTTTGCAATACATAAACGCCCTCAACGCGTCCACAAAGTGGCGAGTAATTCTCGCATCTAAGAGCCCGCGACGACAAGAAATCTTGAAAAACTTAGGCATCGAATTCGATGTCGTCTCCTCCACGTTCGAGGAAAATTTTTCCAAAGAAGGATTGAAACCAGAAGAGTACGCGTGTAAAACAGCACGAGAGAAAGCGAACGAGGTTTTCACGAGAACGAAAGATGAACAGCAACGCGGGAAGGGGGATAAACTCATCGTTATTTCTGCGGATACGGTCGTGGAGAGTGTAGGAGGAACTATATTAGAAAAGCCAAGGAATATAGGCGACGCGAGAGCGATGATGAAGAGACATTCGAACAGTTCTCACAAAGTACACACGGGAGTATGCATAGCCTATAACACAAATACGAACAATATTGAAGCCGCCGAACTTAAACATTTTTCCGAAACTACAATTGTAAACTTTGCGGAAATAGAACCAAAAGAGGTAGAGGCATTCTTGTCTACGAACGAATGGACGGACAAAGCCGGCGGGTACGGAATACAGGGGTACGCCTCTTCGTTTGTGAAAGGTATCGAAGGAGATTACTTTAACGTGGTTGGATTCCCAGTACATGCGTTTTCCAGAGAGTTGAAAATCATATTAGATGAAATCGGCTTAGAATCGATGTGAATGATGAAAATAGGTGATTTATTCATACAATTATAAATTTGATAATAGTAGTAGTAGTAGTTATAATAGTACAGGTGGTAGTAGTAGTAGCTGCAATCATCAATAAAGTGACGAGAAGATATATGGTTCACCCATCAACGAGAAGAAGTTTTCTTCTTTTTCTTGATCTTAATCTCTTTTCTCAAGGGTGTACTCTCGGTGCTCTCTTTTGCAGTGTCTGAATTTTCCTCATAGAAGAGTTTAATCGATTTCGCATAGTTGGATATTGCAAAATTCGTCGCCATCGAGGGACCACGCAACTCGACGAGTTTTACATCGTACGCGCGCGCCGCTTCGACTTCAGTTTCGAACAACCCGAGATAGACGTGTTTTTGTCCAGGCAACCCGATTCTTGCCTCCCATCGACCCGTTGGATGTAATGTGACTCCGCGATAACCCGATGAACCTCTAGCAAAGCCTTGCGATTGGCGTCGAAGGGCCATGATGAGTTCTTCGAGAGAGGTGGAGAGTAAATAGCCTTGTAAATCTTGGTATTTCGACGCAGGATAGTTCAACTTGATTTTGCGCCCGTTCTTTACCAATTTACACTTCAGTGCTACCAGGTCAAACGCCTCAGCAGCGTGTTGTTCGTTGCTGTAGCCTCCAAGGTAAACCTGTTTCTTCGTGTCTCGTATCCAGATGTGTGCTTCCCATCGACCAGAACGCTTGTGTTTCGTCACGCCACGAAACCTGGATGAGTGAGGCAGATGCTGCTTCTGTTGCTGATGTCCTTCTTCATGTTCTTTCAACCCGTGGAAGTTTGGATCACCACCACCTCTCGTGTCTTTATCAATGAGAGGGACCTTCTTCATGTTCGCCGCGATAGTTGCCGCATCAATCTTATGAATCTCGTCTTCTTCTTCAGCTTTGGCTTCTTCCTCTCCGTCTTTTCCGATCGCAGTATGACCTCGCTTTTTCCTCTTTGCCTTCTTCTTCAACATCTTTAATCCTTTTTCTTCTTTTCCTTCTTCTTCTCTTGGAGGAGTCGTTTTCCTTTGTTCTTGTTGTTGCTGATGCTCGCTCGTCGCCAAAAGCGTCACGGCGGGGTGCCAATGGAACGGTAAACACGCGTGCGACACCCTGTGTGTGTTCTCTTCGTAATGATTCACCCCGTTCGACGCGACCTCTGTTGTTCAGAAGATAAGAGAGAGAGAGAGAAAGAGAGAGAGACCATCGTGTTGAGTATTTTTGAGAAGCAAAGAAAATACGAAAGAAATATCTTGTCTTACCATCCAATAACTGCGACGCAATGAAGGCCATCTCCTCCGAATCCGACGTCGATTGGTGTCCTTGACGATGGCGATGATGATGACGATGGTCCATTGCGGCAATCGTTGGAAGGGGAAGCGCGGGGGAAGGAGACACCACCACCACCAACAACAACAACAACAACAACAGAGGACGGAAAGAGAGAAAAGGAAAAAATTTGGCGAACAAAACCCCGAGGTTTGGAAGTATCAAAAGGAGTCAAAAAGAGGAGGAGGAGGAGGAGGAAAAAAGAAAAACGAAACGAAAAATTCTCGTCAAATTAGCGGCGCAGAACACTCGATATAATACATCATGGATCCACAACTATTAAACTCTTTACCGGAAGAGGATAAGACCAAGATGGTCGCTATGATTGAAACCATGCAAACGAGAGATAGGTAAGCAATAGCACTGGTAGTATTTTGTTGTTCCAATCAATGTTTCTCTTGGAGCGGCCGCCGTCATTTTTCGTTATCTGAAAATCTTCACCGCGTGCGTGCGCGCGAGAGAGAGAATGTAAAACACGCTCATATACATGACTCACCGCATCTTTCATTTTCGTGTTCAATATAGTTTGAGAATGTACAACAATTTAGTCGAGAAATGTTTCAGCGAGTGCGTGAATAGTTTCCGCAGGAAGTCTTTGGAAAAAGACGAGGAGAGATGTGTGAGCAAGTGCTGTGAAAAATTTCTGAAACATAGCGCGCGAGTGTCAGTGAGATTTGCAGAGTTGAACGCGCAAACTATGGAGCAACAACCACCGCCTCCACAATGAAGAGATAAGACGAAAGGGATTGTTAGTGTATCATTAGATTATAGTTCTCGTTTTTAAATTAGTAGTTTGTATTTATAAAAATGTTTAGAACTCTCTCTACATCGAATTACGTGTTTTTACTTGTTTTCAACAACCGTCGCTAAGACATCGAAGTAGTTCGGGAACGTCTTCTTCGTCACTTTAGGGTCATTGATGACGATATCTTCGTCGCCACACGCCGCTAAAGCAAAAGCCATGGCCATTCTGTGATCATCATATGTATCGATAGCAACACCTTTGTTGAACCCACCCTTTGGTGGCGTGATGACACAATAATCGGCGCCTTCAACAACTTCTGCCCCGAGCTTTCTAGTTTCCGTGCAAATGGCAATCATTCTTTCTGTTTCTTTCACTCTCCACGAAGCGACATCTCTTATGGTTGTAGTGCCGTCAGCGAATAAGGCGGCAACTGCTAAGGTCATTGCAGCGTCCGGCATGGCGTTCATGTTCACATCAATTGCTTTCAATTTCCCATCCTTCGGCCCAGTACACGTGACCGAGTTCGCCGTCCACTCCAAAGTCGCGCCCATTTGTTCCATTGTGTACGCAAACTTCGTGTCGCCTTGAATGGAATCGAGACCGCACCCTTCGACGGTGACTGTACCACCAGTGATAGTCGCACCAGCTAAAAAGTACGATGCTGAACTTGCATCGCCTTCCACAAATATCGATCCTGGGGACTTGTACGTTTGCCCGCCTTGGATTTTGAACGACTGCAAATCTTCCGCCGCGTCCACTTTCACCCCAAACCTTTCCATCAATTTAATAGTCATCTCCACGTACGGTTTCGAAATCAATTCGGTGACAACCTCAATTTCCACTATCCCAGTTGATAATGGTGCGGCCATCAAAATAGCCGTCAAGTATTGACTCGATACGTTCCCACCTAACTCGATTTTTCCCCCTGGTAAACCCTTGCAGTCAATTCTCACCGGTGGGCACCCAGTTCCCATGGTACACTCCGCGTCTACACCCAATTGCACTAACCCGTCGACTAAATCTTGAATCGGTCTCTCTCTCATTCTTTCCACCCCGTCCAAAACGAACGTGCCTTGCCCTGCTGCCGCCACTGCCGCCGTCAACGGCCTCATCGCCGTCCCTGCATTTCCTAAGAACAACTCTGTCACATCTTTTCCGGTCTTTTCGAATTTACCTCCACACCCCGTGATTTCCAAAATATTATTGGCTCGATCTTCCGTGAAACTCAAGCCTAGGACTTTTAACGCATCCACCATGTATCGGATATCGTCCGAGTCTAACAGGTTTTCGACTTTCGTCGTCCCTTCCGCCAAAGCAGCTAACAATAAGATTCTATTTGATAAAGACTTCGACCCCGGAAGGCGAACGGTCCCATCGATTTTCTTGATTGGTTTTAACGTCAAGGTTTCCTCGACGGCTGCTGATTGGGCGACGGATGGCTGCGCACGCGAGACGAGGTTCCTTCTCGCGTGCGGCCTGCTGTTTCTTTGACCCTTCGAGTTTCTCTCGAACTTGGTAGAAGCGACGACAGATTTGAGGTGCTGTTGCGTACTCGTGGTAGCCATATTATTATTATTACTGCTGCTGCTGCTGCTGCTACAAATATTCAATGAGGAATAATCGGAACTCTCTTCTTTGTGGCTGTGGAGTCGTTTTTTCGGATAAAGCCGGTTTTTTCTTTGTCAGACGCTTTTTGCTCTTTCTTTTTACGTGGTACTTTCACATATTGACGACAACGTGCGCTATTCTATCTATCTACACTAAAACTTCGCCTTCGTGAGAGAAGAACGCTCTGGACCCCGCGAAGACAAACTCTAACAACCGAAACTCTCTTTCATACTGTTTGATTCTTTTCAATCTGAAAGTGTGTTCCTCTTTATCCTCCGCGCTCTCCTCTCTCTTGGAACGATAATAGCTTTCGCAGCTTTCGAACCAGTGTAAGGTGTCAAATTTCGAGTCTTGGTTCAAGACTTTCAAGATGTACGCGATACCTAACGCAAATCCGTCGTCGGTGAAACACGATTGGTTAAGAAGCATTTGTGTTTCGACTTTCGAGGACGAGGGAGACGTTATTGTTTCCGATGCTTTCTGGAGCTTTTGCTTGGAGACGTACATGGCATCAATGTTGGAGAGACACAAGGCGGGAACGATCAAGAAGAAAGCGTTCAAGTGCTTGTTCGTCTCACTTTGTAACTCGCTTGAGAATATATTCGTCAAAACTTCGAAATAATCTGTTCCTTCCGTGCTGTTGCTTCGTAAAGATTCGATTTCGGCGTCGAGTTGCTTGGAAGCGTTTATGGTAAAGTCATGAAACACTGATTCACGAGCGAGAAATTCAAAGTTTGGATGTTTATTTTCTTCCTCAACATCAGTGTTATCGTTATCTTTTCTTGTTGTTATTGTTCGCGTGGCAAACTCGTTCGCTTTGGAGGAATAACGCATCGTGCCAAGCCGTATCATACGCACAAAGCCTAGTGCGTTTCCCATTTCAGTCACGAGGGATCGAAACTGGTCCAGGAAACTGAGACCATCGTCCGCGACGCCGAGTTTCCGCATTTCTTGGAGGAACTGTATTCCTCGAACGACGGGGTACTCTTCGTATTTCTCCTCCGATTGTACTTGTTTCTCTTTTAGAAGCAAAGATTTCACGTGGTCTTCATACAGAAACTGCGAAAATATTTGAAACCTTTGGGCGAGGTACCGAAAGACGGAGTTTATGACCGCGTGAGTTATACCAGTGCCGTGCGTTCTGATAGACTCTGAGACGTGCTTTATCGACAAAGTATTCAAGAGAGTCTTTTCTTTAGCCCAGGAGGACCTTTCAATGAACGTTTGCGTGTTCATGTTGTAGTTGTATCGGACACAAAATGACCGAATGTCTCGAACAATGTCCAATACATCGATGGCTACATTTTTAACTCCGGTATCTTCAACACAAGTTGACGTAGATGATATCGTCGCGGGAGGAAGTTCATCGATTTCCGACAGATTTATACCGTACTTCAGCAACGCAATACTTCGAATTTCTGAGTACATTTTCCATTCGTTAAGAGAAGAGGCTGCTTTTTCGTAGAACAACTTGGCCAAACACGTTTCCACTTCCTTCTTGAGGGAGAAAATAATAGTACCAATCTCCATCGGTGGTATGCTGAGGAACACGTACGCAAACCTGTTATTCCTCCGTTCAGAATCTTCTCTCACACTCGTTGCACTATTTGTTTTCCATTGAATCGAAATATTCTCGCTTAAATCGCTCTCTATGTCTCGCACCAAGTTTTCGACCAGCTCGGAACGCAAACTGGCTACTAGAATCCCCTTCCCGAATTCCTTCTCATTTGCTGCATCTGCCAACAAATATTTCATTGGAGACGCGAACGCGCTAACAACTGAAGGTAAACGATAACACTGCTCCGGATGGACGTATATATCTCTTAACACCGCCGGAAACGCTTCTTCGGCGACATTAAACAAACATGACGAATCACAGGAAAATTTTAGTGCGTTTTTAAAATCCGCAACAATCTCCAAATATTTGAACGTTTGAGATGTATTTCCCCAGAAAACACGCTCTTTCAAATTAATCATTTTTATTACGTCTATTGTTAATTTTAAAAGCCCCAATTTCGGGAAATTCAAGAAATCATCTGCCAATAATCGCTCTAAAAACATTTTAATTAATAATTTATTCTTTTTAAAAAATATTTAAAACTTACCGGCTAATAAACACGCATCTAATGCATCGTACAAAATCCCTTCATGTCCACCTGATCGCATTAAATTGGGATTGTCATCATCTAAATTAATTTCTTCGAGTAAACTAGATTTCGCCTTTTTCTGTTATTTTAAAAATTAAATTAATATTTAATTCCCAATTGAAATATGAATTTTAAAGTAATCAACGTACCACAATTAAATCAAATGAATGCAGATTTTCTGTGAAAATTTGTGAAATCTGTGGGGAAAAGTGTGAAAATATAATTTGTGTGAGAAAGTGTCTTTTACCTCCAAAGCGAGTTCGTTTTGTCTGGACACATAACACACTCGAATCGTCTCTAAAAGCTCCGCCAGTTGCCCATAGGCACGTATTCGAGCGCGTCGTTTATTTTCTGGATGTTCCTTTTCGTTGGCTGTATCTTTCGAAAACGTGTTGTCCAAGTGAAGAAAAAGTTCTAAAGAGGCTTTTATGTCTCGAGCTATGCGAATGCCTCGAGTAAGAGTTTCGAGCGATACTTTACCATGGTCATTATCTCGTTCAAATTCGCTCGTCCAACTCGTCACTTCGGCTATGAAATCGACAATTATCGTTGCCAGCTGCGCGTTCATGTCGTTATACTTTACGATTTTATTCTCCAAGTGGGTCTGCCATTTTTTCTTGCTCGAAGGCAAAACACTTTCTGATAGCTGGACCATCAGAAAGTGCAACGGATCAATCACAATCCCAGTAGATGCGACTAAACCAACAACCTTTTCCGAAAAAATGTGCTTCAATATCTTTTCAATCAATCTCATGTCCGAACTCTTCGGTTCTAAGCGCACTAACAAAACTCCCAATGCTAAAATGCCGACATCGTTTTGTACAACGCAGTCGACTTCAAACATCTCCAAACCATACGCATGCAAAGACCGCAAGAGTCGCATGGGGACTTCTTCCATCGCATTCTTCTTACTATGACTACTACTACCCCGACGATTCCCTTCGTCTACGATCTCTCTCACGATGGTTTCGAAACAGCTCTTCGAACACAGCTCAAACTCCAATGTTTGCATAGTTTTCTTCAAAGCGAGTAACTTTTTCTTTTGTTGTTGTTGTTGTTGTTGTTGTTGATCTTCTTCTTCTAAAGCTTCTTTCAGGGCTACTTTTATCGCCTGGAACGACCGTCGCAAATGACCATTCGAGGCTACCGCTTCGTCTATCGTACACGCCGTGGCTAAACACATCGTTAAGGTCTCAAACACTATCGTCAAGTTCACGTGACTCAACGGTCTCTTCTCCTCTACCGACTCGTCGGCGTATTGAAACTCCAACTGTCGAAACGCATTCACTGCGACCGCTTTTAAATGGTCCCGAAACATCACCGAGTCTTGCAGCATGGTTAATTTTTTCGTAAATTGTGCTAATACAGCGTTGTTAATACTGTTCTTGCTCTCCTCCTGTTTATTATCTTTGTTTCTTCTTTCCCTCTCCTTAGAACACCACCCGAACGATATCACGTTCGGTAAAATCACATTTCGACTTAACTTTTCCAACCTTTTCGCTTCCACGTATAACGAGCTGAACGCGACCGCGAGTTTAGAAAATAACACGTTATCAGTCTCGCCTAAATCTTCTATTCGTATCTTGTTGTTATTTGTGTTCTCAACGCTTACTATTGATGAAGTCTCGTTACTTCGTTCTTCCCACGAGACGCTGAAATTCGATTGGAACTCGTTCGTTATGAACGCTTTCAATTCCTCTAACTCTTCCTCGTTTTCAATTCTTCCATTCCTCTCGTCGTCTCCTTCTACTCGCGTCGTTCTGGTACCTCCGCCCATGCTCCTTTTTCTCGACCGCACCGGATGCGGGCGGAGAGAAGCGCGCGTTTTGTGCCTGACGCAATTCTATATGCTTGCTCTCTCTGCTTTTTTTTTCGTGTTCAACACCATTTGGGACGGACAGACAAAAAAAAGGAAAGAATTTTCCATTTGCTTTTGTGTCCCATCCATCGATCTTCTTCATTTTTCCATATTTTGTACCTTATGGCATATGGCATATGTGACCTCTCGACACCTTTGAAGAAGAAGAAGAAGAGAGAAGAAAAGGAACGAGAGAGATCATCGTCACAAAAAAATCAAACGGAGAAGTTTTTTTTCTGTCTTCTTGTTCACTTTTGAGAGAGACCCCCCCGGTCGTACCCCGGACCGCACGCGAGCACACGCACACAGAGAGACAGAGAGAGAGAGAGAAAGAGAAAGAGAGAGAGAGAAACGCGGGCGCGCTTTAATATAAGACACGCAGAGAGAGAGAGATTACACAAAAATAGAAATAAGAAAATGTCACCACAAAACCGATTGTTGAAGACGATTGTAGCCATCGTCGTCCTCTTCGTGAGCGGCGTGTTCCAACACGACCGACCACTTCTCGCCGAAGCGAAAAGGGGCGACCCGGATAAACCGAAATATTTACCGTCCACGATTTATTATTCCATCCGCCAAGCGCAGCAAATGTGCGACATGCCGGTGCCGAAAGGGCACGAAAACGACGGAGCGCCTTTGTTACCGAAAGCGCGAGTGCAAGGCAGAGTCGATCAGAGAGCGTTGCACTTGTGCCAGCAGTGGAATTTCGTCGTCGCGAACAGGCAAGCGCAAGGGAAAATGCAAGGGTATAAATTGAAGCCGATCATCCCGCCAGAGCACTTTCATGATGGATACGTCCCAGACATGGATAAATCTGCGGAATATCCTGAAGCGGTGCAAGCACAAAATCGATTAGGCTACGCGACCGGGGACGAATACGACGAGGAACACATGAAAATGTCGAGAGAAATTCACGATGCGTCTGAACACGTAGGAACTGGAACTGGGCAAGCAGCTGCATTTGCGGACGACGTTTTATTAGTCGCTGGCGCCATTTTGTTCGGTGCTGCTTTGAAACACCTGTACGATTCGAAGGCTGACCCTTTTAAACCTATGGCAAACGTGCCAAAGTTTCCATTAAGGCCAGATCCGGAAAGTGGGGAGGCGCAGAAGCACGAACCGCAGAAGCACGATCCGAGCGGATGGGAGAAGCAAGGTTAACAACATAATCATTTGATGTCTTGATGAGGGACACGAACATGATATAATTAGTACAGAGAGAGAGAGAAAGACCCCAAGGGAGAAAGAAACATAGTACAATTTTGTGATGAGTGAAAACTATGTAAATTTGTATCACTTTTTATTACTAAACATTAATCTTCTTTCTTAGACTCCTCCCCGCCGGCGATCAAAAGAGCTTTTGCGATTTCCTCGAGAAACGCATCTACTTGCTGCGCAGCAGAGCTTTGTGCGACTCTCATTTTTAAAGCATATGTGGTCATCTTTTCATTCTCCGAAGCGGCGTTGACACACGGAAACGTCACGCCCTTCCCGCCTTCCATCTTTGCAAACTTTTGGCCTTTGAACATCGAAGCGTTCAAAATCAAGCGAAAGTTACCTTTCGTGCGCATTATCATTCTCACTGTATCTTTTTTCTTCGTCGAGTTGATTTTAAATTCACCTCGTCCTCGTTCTCTCCATCCTGGCATTTTCCCATCCTCTTCGCTGCTTACGTACTCGTACAAAGCGCCGTCCGTTTTGAACAGTAAATCTTCGTCTTCTTCACCAGTTTGCTGCTCGATTTCTTTCATCTCTTTTGCAACTTTGAACTCTCTCTTATTGTCCTCGCCTTCTTCTCCTTCTTCTTCTTTACTTCCTTCTCCTCCGTTAGATGTGGTAGTTGTCTCCGTTTCCTTCTCGCTAGTATCGTTTGCTATTTTACTCCCACCAAACACGGCACCGAAGACGGGTGCAGTAGTGGCAGGTGCTTCACCATCGCCCTCTTCCGTTTTCTTCTCGCTAGTAGTATTCGTGTCGTGGTCATTCTCTTCTTTCTTTTCCGCCTCCGGTTTCTTTCCAAACGCTCCGAATCCAGTCCCTCCCGTACTTGTAACTTGCGCTTTCAAACCTCCGAAACCACCACTGAAACCGCCAAAGGATTTCCCAAAGCCAGCTCCGAAACCGATTCCTGGCGCAGTTGATGGTGGTGGTGCTGTTGTCGTCGTCTCTTTTTCGTTCTCTTCTTCTTCAGCTCGTTTCTTCGCTGGAGGTTCTTCTACTTCCTTTTTCTCTTGTTGTTGTTCGTTCTCTCTCGGTCGCTTCTCTCCCGCTTCCGTCATATTTGTGCGCGCGCGTGATGTTCTGCGTTGAGATGAACCTTTCCGCAGTCAGGGTGTGGTGCGACGTGGGATGCAACAGCAAGCGCGACAAAGTGAGAGAAAGAGAGAGCCCCTGCCGTGCGCGAAGAAAAGAAGAGGAATTATTTCAAAAAGACAAAAGCGCTTCGATGTTCGACGTTCGACCACTTTTTTTTTTGAGCAAAAAAAGTCACAAAACGAAAACTCTCTCTCTCTCTTTCTCTCTCTCTCTCTCTCTCTCTCTCTCTC
>CEPW01097557.1_pt1 | contig 12736 bp, 8 predicted proteins | sample 356211 | NCBI WGS metagenome assembly CEPW01 (sample SAMEA2620021, study PRJEB7988) | marine metagenome | biome: marine biome (ENVO:00000447); feature: deep chlorophyll maximum layer (ENVO:xxxxxxxx); material: "saline water (ENVO:00002010), including plankton (ENVO:xxxxxxxx)" | depth 25 m
GAATGAAAGTTAAAACCGAATTTGGTTATGCAAAAATATTAAAGGTAATTAAATCAGAAAGACCTTATGGTACTGAACTATCTAAGTTTAGAAATCTAATCACAACAGACAACCATCCAATAAAACATCGTGGACAATGGTATAAGGCACACGAGATTGGTAAGATGTATCGTTCACAACCACTTGATGTTTATAACTTGATTCTTGATAAACACCATACAATAGTTGCAAACAATGTTGTTAGTGCAACTCTTGGTAAGTGGGAGTCAATGAGTAAGTTTGAAATGTGGAGAGAAAAACAAATAACTATGTTAAGAGCATTCGATGAGGGTGAACAAGGTTTCGGTGATTCATTTGATAATGAACCTGAAGAAATACCAGAGGGTAACTTTGTAAATAGTAATGAGGTTATCGTAGATAGAATCGTACCGAGTGTTACTACTAAAAATTTAGAAAGAGTAATGGCAGTTAGTTCGGTAACAGATGCACCGATTCAATTACCAGAAGATCCACAAGTAGAAGTTCCAATTGATTTTGAAGCTACAATAACAGAGGTTTTAGATTTCAATAGAATTAGAGTTAACTTGAGTTATCAAGGTGGAGCAAATATAAATAAACATACTGGTGAGGATAATGAAAGACAGATATTTGAAAACTTTATGGTACACTATACCAAATCTCAAATTGAGAGATTAAATACTTACTTAGTTGTTAATGGACAATATCATTTGGTATTAAATGAAAAGACTGATTTTAGTACACCAAAGAAAAGGATGTTTAAATTATATGAACCATTAGCAGATGATGTCGAGGAAATGGATTTATGTTATTTCGTAGAAGAGAAAATGGATTCATATGAGGATACGATAAACTTAATTCCATTTGAAGAAATAGAAGATGAGGTTTTATTTTTAAGATTACCAGATTTTAATTCTACAAACAATCCAATTAATTTTAGAGGAACTAAATTTAATAACTTCAATCAGTTGATTGGTAGTGATTCAAAAGTTCAAGAAGATATTCAAGACAAATTAATATCAGGAAGTTTACTTGATACACAAGTCAATGTTGATTATACAAAGAGAACAAAGACTATTGGTGAAGATAGTGATTTCGGTTTCGGTAACTTTATTCACTTTGGAAGTGCAGAAAAAAGAATTAATAATTTCAAAAAGAAATTAGAGTTGATTGAAAGTTATACGGCATCAAGTCAATCATATATGAGTGTAACAGGTTCATCAAAAACAGTTGCAGGATTTGAGGCAAAACGAAGAAGAGTAATAAATAGTTTTGACCCGTATGAACACTACTTGTACTTTGAGAGTTCATCTTATTCAACAAGTTCATTAGGTGAGTTCTATAGTGCATCTTGGCCAAAAGAAACATCAACAAAACCATATAGGTTGGTTCACACTACAGGTTCAGCTGCTACTACTTGGTATGGTACTTGGACAGGATATGGAAGTACATTCGATAAGGCAAATCGTGAAAGGTTGGTAAACAATTTACCATTGCATGTTTCTACCGATACACAAAATAATACTTTCTTAGATTTTATGGATATGACAGGTCAACAATTTGATGAGATATATGTTTACTTGAGACACTTTACTGATATGAATGAAAGAGCAAATAAATTATCAGAGGGTATTTCAAAAGATATTGTTAGGGAAGTTGCAAAGACAATGGGTTGGAATGTAGTTGAGGGTAATGACTTGATGATATTACCAGAATATTTATTAGGAAAGACACCAACAGGTGCTAGTAAATATGAAACACCACAAGAACAAGTGACTGAAGAAATATGGAAACGATTACTTGCAAACTTACCTTTTTTTATGAAGACAAAAGGTACACAAAGAGCAATGAAAGGATTACTGAATTGTTATGGTATTCCGAGTTCGATATTAAGAGTAAGAGAATATGGTGGGCCTGATAAAGGTACAAGAGTAAATTATGAAATAAAAAGAAAGTTTACATATGCGTTAGATTTTAAATCACAACAATATGTTAATGTACCGTGGAAGAGTGATGGTACGAGTGGAATAAAACCTGAAACAGTTGAGTTTAGATTTAGAAGTCCACAATCAAAAGACCAGGTGATAGTACATAAAGGAACTGGTAATAATAGTTGGGCTATCCAATTACAAGATAACGGAGCAACTGATGACTATGGTTATCTAAAATTTGCTATTAGTGCTTCTGCTGGTGTTAATTTTATAACTTCATCATTACTACCATTTTATAATGACGATATGTGGAGTGTGATGTTAACAAGAAAATCACAGAGTGGTGCTGATTTGACTGCAGATACTGCAACACAAAAGATAACTTATGAGTTAACTACAAAACAATATGATGCAAGTAGAGAGGTTGTTCTATTCTCTGATAGTCAAAGTATGAATGTAGATGGTAGTACAGGAGCTAATGTATACAATACTGCATTTTCTACTAACGGAACAATACACATTGGTGGTAAAGAGAGTGGTGGATATACAAACTTATTTAGTGGTTCGTTGATGGAGTTTAGATTGTGGAGTGAACCATTAAGTCAAAGTGTATTTGATAATCATACAAGGGCACCAAAATCTTACAATGGTAATACTACAGAATCTTTCTTTGATAACTTAATTCATAGGACACAATTAAATGATAATGTTTCATTAGTGTCAACATCGAGTTTTACTGATGTGAGTCACACCGATTCCTATAACGAAACAGGAAGTATGATTAGTGGTAGTGGAAATTTATTTAGAAGTATTGTGGACAAGGAACAATTAAGAGTTCCTAATCTTGGCCCATCAAGAAGAAATGCAACCAAGATAAGATTAGAGGGAACAAGTTTAACAGGACCTCTATCATCCAATATTAGAAGAGAACAATCATCACAAGATTTTGCACCAATAGATAGTAATAAACTTGGTGTTTACTTTTCACCAGCAGATGTTGTTAACGAAGACATAATGTATAGTATTGCTAACTTTGACTTCGATGATTTAGTTGGTGATCCAAGAGATGTTTACGAGGATAGTTATCGTGGATTATATCATACACAAAGAAAGTATTGGAAAAAATATTCTCGTACAAATAACTTTTGGGATTATTTAAGAATTATAGATTTTTATGATAGTGGTATTTGGGAACAATTAAGAAGACTTGCACCTGCAAGAGCAAACACCACACTTGGAGTACTAATAGAACCAAACATTTTGGAAAGAAGTAAAGTTATAGTTGGTAAACCACCAGAGTTTGAGAATGTTTATTTTGAAAATGCAGATCACTTTGGTTTTGGTATTGATATGACAAACTTCATAAGTGGTTCTGATGATAGAAACTTAGTACTAACAGGTAATTTTCCAAACTACAATGGGATTATAAATGCACACAATACAGAAAGTGGTTCACTTGGTACATTAGGTTTACCATCATTGGTACACATCAATGAGATAAATCCAAGAAGTGAATTCACTACTACTTATGCAACTGCAAGTATTACATTTGGTGGAACTACTACAGAGTTTACTGAAACAGTTCAACCATTTATTAGTTCATCAAGACTATCAGCACACAATGAAATTAAAAACAAGATTTATACGAGTTCGTTAGATGCCTATACGGACACACCTTTCAGTTCATCATTTGAACCAGCAGAGTTTGAAAGTATGGCAACCGACTCAAAACTATTTAGACTTTTTTATAAAGGACAATTATTAACAAAAGATAATACAATAGATGGAGGAGATCCAGTTGAGATAACTATAACATCACCTACTAAACTTGTTACACAAGAACCAGGTGAATCAAAACTTAAAGTGGAATAAAACTTGAGTATGTCTATATTTATCTATGAGGTTTTCCATCTCAAATTAATCAATTAGGAGTAAAAAAAATGGGATTTCTAAATAATACAAGCGTAACCGTAGATGCTATTCTTACCAAGAAAGGTCGAGAACTTTTGGCAAGAGGGCAGGACGAGTTCAAAATAACGAAGTTTGCATTAGCGGATGACGAGATAGATTATAGTCTATGGGATACAGCTCATCCTAATGGTTCAAACTACTATGGAGCCGTGATTGAGAATATGCCTTTGTTAGAAGCTTTTGTTGATGAGAACCAAGTGATGAGATATAAGTTAGTATCCTTACCTAAGAATACTGCTAAACTTCCAATACTTGAGATTCCATCACCAACACTCGCATTTAACGGGCCAGGTGTTACTCAAACAATCACACCAAATACCAGAAATGGTAGTGATAACGAAAGTGGATATAATTTCATCTTACACGATGCAACTATAGCAAACTTAACACCAGTAGTCGTCGCTTCAAAGAAAAAGAAAAAGAAGAAAGTACTTGGGAAGAAGAAGAAACAATTTCAATTTGGTGCACAATCAGTATTTGCACAAGGTGCAGCAGCCAAATTAGTTCCTGAGTTAGATGAAGACTTCTTAATCGCAAAAGAGATAGAGGACTTACAAGTCAATACAGGGGCAACTACTCCAGTATTCTTAAACGAGGAAGAAAGAAAGAGTTCAATAACAATAACAGGTAAATCTGTTAATGTTGTTTCTCGTTCTGTAACTTCAGACACTTCAACAAATGTAACCGTAATTGGGTTGGATACAGGAGCTACTTTTAATATAGCAGTTACTGTTAAGGCAGACCCAAGTAAATTATAAGGAGTAGGAGATGTCAGTATTTACAAGATTCGATTTCGATAATGATGTAGTTGAAAATCAAAGGACAAAAGTTTCAAGTGGATTGTTTAGTGGTGGAAGTGGTACATTAACTTCTTTCTTCACTGGTTCAAACTTAGGTGATGTTACAGGTTCTTATTATGCAATTCATAATAAAGTAACTACAGATGCAACATCTGAAATTCAGTTTGACATTGGATATGCAAATCACGGAGGAAGTGGTTCTGCAGGTAACACTACTAAATTAACAACAGGTGGTAGACAGACTGCAACTATGTACAGACAATTCAGAAATGTATTGTTGTCACCAGGAACTGAGAAGTTTACTTTCACAAGTGCACCAAGTGCTTCAAATGACTTTTATTTTGTAGCATTCAATCGTGCAAGAATGAGAGAAAAGTTAGATCCAGGTAATTGGGAATTAGTACTCGGTTCAGGTGCAGCAAAAAGGAAATACATTGATGATAGTGGTGCAACAAATAATCCAACTGTTAATGAGGGTGGACGAGTATTTAATATCGTTTCAGGTTCATTGGAGACAGGTGTTGGAGTTATCAAAACTGCAGCAGCATCTCAGACAGGTGGAGCAATTGGTTCATTCTATCCTGATTTAGGTATATTATTATTTAATGCATCTCAATTGGATACGGAATGTTCTATAGGAACTGTTAGAGGAGCAGACGCATTTGCAGACAATGGTAAGAAGTTCTTCCAAAAGATTGCAGATGGTGCTAAATTCCAAGTTCGTAGAGAGGAAGAAATAACTTCAACGAATTTCTTCTGTAGGGTAAATAACAAAAAGTATAACTTTAGTTCGAATCCTACTTTCTTTACTGGTTCAGATGGAGCATTGGTACAATCAACATTCTTTAAAGACCCGAAAGTTTATATAACTACTGTGGGACTTTATAATGATGACAATGAACTTTTAGCTATCGCTAAGTTAAGTAAACCAATTTTGAAATCATATTCAAGGGAAGCTATTATTAAGGTTAAACTTGATTTTTAATGGGATAATAAAATGTTAAAGAACATTGACCCATCGAACAAGTCAATCAAACCCTTTAAGGCTTTTAAGTCTTTCACACTAACACAAAATGATAGTGGTAGTGGACACTTTGTCTTAAAGGCAGTTAGTGGTTCTCACTTTAATTTTCAAACAGGTTCTGCAGCTTCACAAAGTTTTGGTACATATATTCCAAGTGCCAGTTCTTATACTTTAGGTACATACTATGATTTACCTAATTGGCATAGTATAAACCAATTATATTATAAGAGAAGTAACGAACCTTATGGAAACTTCGGTGGTAATTCTAAAAAGATTAACAGAGAACTAAATGGTACTGCTAGAATATTCAGTATACCACGAGGTATGTTCGGTGAAGAAATAAAAAAAGAAAGTATTAAGTTATCAGTCACTACGGGTGGTGTCACTTATGATATCAGAGATGACGGAGATGGTAACTTATATGACTTTGCCCATTCTGCAAGTTTTGCAGCATTTAAGTCAAGTTCTTTTAATCGTTCTCAAGGTGTCCAATCAAATGGAAGTGGTAGTGAAGTAGGAAATGTTTTCTATGAACACGGACAGATAATCATTACCGATACAGGTTCTTACTCTAATGCAGGAACTGATACAGGACACACTTTAAATTATAAAGCAACTTCGACATTGTATGAACACGAATATGTAGTTGACATAAAACCAAGTGAGTTTAATTTAAGTACAAACATTAGTACTACATTTCAACGAAGTGGTAGTTTAACTATAGCACAAGGAAGTGTCTCAATGTCAAGGTTCTTTCCTCCAGGTGATCAACCAACAGGTGAGGGAACAGGTAGTTATAAACAATTCTACAACGCAACAGATAAGGTAGAGGGATTCGTGACACACTCAGAGTTCAGACCTTATGTTAGTGTTGTTGGGTTATATAACGACAACAACGAACTTATGGCAATAGGTAAGTTAAGTAAAGCATTGAAATTAAACCAAGATGCAAATACTTCTATTGTTGTGAGATTTGATGTGTAACACACTTTTTTATTTTTATATATTATATTTATTATTGATAAAATAGAGTCTCACCGACTCTTTAATTTAAAAGTGGAAACTCATTCGGCTTTCCCGCGGATGAGACGGTTGATATAAGATAAATAACTATAAGGAATTAGGGATGTTTAAGTTCTTTAAATCATTCTTCCTTCTATTTATTCTTTCGTTATCGTGGGCACAAGAACCGATAATCAGAATTAAACAGACGGGGGAATACAATACGCCAGAATATTGGTGGCGTGAGAGTGTTACGCACCAATTACAAGGATACCTTGCAGACGACAAGGATAATCCTGCTTTATATAATAATAACTTTGACGCTTGGAGAGATAGTGTAATGACTATGGAAGTTACACTTGACGACAACGGAGCGGATGTAACCGCATTTAGATTGGATATCGTTTTTGATAATGATTTGATTGATTGGGATCACGATGATACTGAAGTTCTAAAGGGTACACATTTAGCTGCATCAACAGAGGGTGACTCTACTGCAGGTGCGGATTACTCTTATGAAGTCGTTCACTATTCAAATGTTGGGTATATTGATTCACTACAAACCGCTGATGAAGAAATATCAGAAGTAAACAATCGTTATGATTGGTTGAGAATAACAATGGTATCACACGGAGTTGATGACGATGATGATGGTGAACCAGACTTTACTTTTGGTGGTGGTAATGGTGTTCAAAAACAATTATTAAAACTAAACTTTAAAATAGAAGATGTGGTGGATAATTTTGCACCTAAATCTTTCAGAGTACCAGTATTATACAATGGTGGTGCTGGATATTACACTTATGTATCTGATGATTATTTATTAGATTACAAAGTTTATATCGATGGTAATTGGGGAACGGAAGAAACCTATGATGGTGGTGCTCGTGGAGACATCACACTTCATCCTAAGTTATTAGACATCGAGGGATATTACAGATATGTACAAGGACATACAAATGATGCATCCGAAAATACATATCCATATTGGAAAGTTAGATTTGAATTAGACCAGAGTAATCCAGGTACTGATGGTAATGGATTTAGTAATTGGTTGAATTTAGAAACTATTGGAAATGAAACTTCGTTGACAGATGAAACGACTACAGACGATGTTATTGGAGATGATAACAGTACTTATTGGTTTGATAATCAAGGTACTACAAGCCACCAATCACTACCAAGTGAGGGATTCTTAGGAGTAAGTTATTATGATTCGACTTATACAGATGATAGGGGATATTTTAATATCCAATTACCAAGAAACAATGTCTATCGTGTATCGTTTTATCCTCCAGACGCAGATGACGATATCGGTACTCATACGCAATATGAACTTGATAGATACGCAATTACTAATATTAACGACGCTATTGCTTCATTTAATTTCCAAAGTAATAAGTGGAAATCAGTAGTTGGTGTTGACACATTAAATGCTGTAGAATATTTTATTGGGGATGTTGATGGTGATGATGTGTTCCAATTGAATGATTCATATTTTACTTGGGCATATGTTTCACAAATATTTGATAATTACACTCACTTGAATGGAAACTCATATGAGAATTGGGCAAGTATTGATACATTAAGAGAAAATGGTAATCCATTTAATTATACTTGGTATGAAGATTGGGGTAATCAAAGATATGAATTTACTGTGTTTGAAGATGATGACTTTGACCAGAGTGAAGATTTAAACTTTGGTGTTATCGAAGTAACCAATCCATTGATGAATACTATTCAAACAGGATTAGATACATTTAATGTTGTAGTTCAAGGTGGTAACTCTACTTATGGAAATGATGCAAATCCTGATATGACATTACCAGATTGGGGATACTTCTTTACAGGTGATGTAAATACTACAGGAACTAAAGTTCAAGAACCAAGTGAGAATCCTGCAGATGGAACTTACGATGGATACAATCAGGTAAATGGAACTACATATTATCGTTGGGGTAATAATTCACCACCTAATACTTGGGTGAATAGAATTATGGTAGATAACGCAGATGTGATGTTAACACTACCAGCAGATTCTACTGTAAAGGTAACTTCTGGTGATAGAATAGAAGTACCATTGACAATTACACCTAATGATGTTGATGTTGCTGGATTTGAATTTGAAGTAGAGTTTCAAACACATCAATTAAATTTTGTTGATATGAAAACTGATGTTCTACCAGGACCTTGGTTTACATATGTAAATGTACACGAACCACAAGATGATGGATGGCAAAGAGTTTCTTTTGGTGGAATGGATTATTCACCAGGAAACGCACCTGAACAATATTGGATTGACGAAACAATAACAGGTATCAAACTAATATTTCAGGCTGATTTTCCAGATGCTGAATGGAGTGAAGCACCAATTAGATTTGTTGGTAAACACGCAGCTGGTAATCCAAGTGGAGATGATTTAATAATGGATAGACAAGATGGTAAAGTCTTGGTATGGAATAAGTATTGGGCATTCGGTGGTGGAGAACCAACGGAAGAAGAGTTAACTTATAACTATCCTAATCCATTTAAGAGTGATACCAAGTTCCAATTTTATATGAGTGAAAGAGCTCAAACTAAAATATACATCCTTAACTCAATGGGACAATATATTGGAACATTGTTAGATGAGGAAGTAGAAAAGGGTATCCATACATTTAACTTCAGTACTACACCACATTGGATAGATGATGAAGTTAGTGTTTATCAAGAACACCAAACATTAGAACCTGGTGTTTATGTATTCGTATTACAGACAGGTAATAGAATTAAGGCTAACAAATTCACGGTGGTGAAATAGGAAAAGATGATGAAAAATATATTACTTAGTTTATTATTTATAAGTTCATTATTCGGACAAGTAAATAGAATATTAACAATTGCACCTACTGCAGAAGAAGCAAGTTTGGGTAACCAATCATTATTCTACAGAAATCCTGCAAAGAATCATTTTAATTTAGAAGATACTACTACTAATGTAAGTTTTACAAGAGTAAATTGGTTATCTAATATTACAGATGATATGGGATATAACTATGTTGGAGTTGTGTGGAAAAACTTTGATTTTAGTTTATTGTATTTTGATTATGGTGAACAAAACAATTCAGATGAATCAGGTGTCATATTAAATAAATTTAATCCAAACTCTGTAGTTGGTAGAGTTGGATGGGGAACACCTTTAAAGTACAAAGGTAATGTAATGGATAGTGTGTCCATTGGATTTGCTGGTAAAGTTGTGTTCCACGATTTATACACGGAAAAAACGAATGGGATGTTATTTGATGTCGGAGTTCATATGGAAAAACTTTGGAACAAACTCGATGTTGATTTAGGAATACAAAACTTCGGATTGATGACAAAGATAAATGGATATGAAATAGAAAATCCTACGAGTCTTAATTTTGGTGTGGCAATACCACTACGAGATTGGACATTTTATAATCAATGGAATTTCTATAATGGATATCATACACACGGACAAGGAATATCATACAAGTATAATGATATGATTCGTGGAAGATTAGGATATTACAATGATGTAGATTATCAAGTAAATTATCCATCGTTTGGAATGAGTATAAATTATGACAATTATGATATTGGAGTTGGATACATTATGGGTGATGAAACATTTCCATTAAGTAACACACTTCAATTAACCATTAATGTAAACATTAAATAATAGGAGTTTAGTTATGGCTAAAGATGTAGTAGATGCAGAGAATCTCTTAGAAGAGGTTAAAGGGAAAAAATTTGGGATATCTATTCAGAACATTATTGCTATTGTTACTTTTCTTTCTACCGTCATTGCTGGTTGGTATAGTTTTACTGGTCGTATTGATTCGTTGGAAGAAGTAGTACAAGGATTTGCAGATGCTTCTGATATAGAAATCGTAACAGAGAAGTTCAATTCTTATGACGAGATATTTGCTAAGTATGATGAAGACTTAAAGTATCTTCGTGATAAGGTTGACAAGTTAAAAAACCCAAAAGTAAAATCTTATGATGGTGATATTATCAAACTTGAAAATGAGATTGATAAATTACAAAGTGAGATTAAACGATTGGAAAAACTATTGAAGGATCCATTATCGGATTTTAGATAGAGAAAGGAGTACTATGAGTAAGTTTTGGAAATTACTAATCGTAGTAGTCTTATTTGGTTTAGGTTCTCAGTTATTAGCACAGGATGTATATGATACACCTGAAGAAGTTGATAGAGAGATATCTAAACAAGAACAACGAGAAAAGAGAAGTGACTTCATTCAACAGAGGTTGGCTCAACAAAAGATGGCTGATTTTAGAAAGTGGGAAGCAGAACATAAAAGAGCACATATGAGAATGAAACACGAAATGAAGAAATCAAACAGAAGACATAAAATTTTAAGTTATGTAACTGTAGGTTTAGTCTCTTTTTGGATAGGACACGAAACAGCAAAGCCTCATCGTAAAAAAGATAAGTTCGATAAACGATGGGATTACAAAGGAGATAAAAAATGAACAAACTATTCTCAATATTGTTTGCAATGGTTTTTATGGGATGTGCCGCATCAGTATCAACCGAACAATATGTTGGTGAATACGAGAAGCAGAAATCACTTGATGAAGTGGAAATAACAAAAGTTGATGGATTGAAAATCGTAGAGGTAAAGTTCAACAAAGAAGTTGAAGAACGATATCCTGAATTAGCTGAAAAGAGAGTTGCATTTGGACTAACTCAAGAACTACAGAATGTGGTATCTTATGTTGGTAGATTTAATTTAATTGAGGCTGATAGAGACAATCAATTGGCTATGTTAAATGACTTAAAAGCGAATAATGCAAAAATCGATAAAGCTAAATATTGGGGATATGTAACCATTTATGATTTTGCCGTAAACTTGAAAGAAGATATCAAGGGTGGTAAAGTTGTAACAAGTAATGAAACCATAGTTGGTATTCAAGTTAAACTTGTTAATCTCGAAAACACACAATATGTAGTTGGTAGTGGACAAGGAAGGGCTTCAACCGTAGGACAAGGATTCTTAATTAATCCTGATATGAGTTGGAATCAATCTTCTCTTAGTTCAGCATCAAATAAAGCTATGGAAACAGCCGTAGTAAATGTAATAAAGGCAATCGACAGACGAGGTTGGTAAAATGAATGTGGCAGAGGGTTTTATATTTAACACTTTTGTGTAGTAGTCTCTCTGCCCAATCTTTCTTTTATAGTTATATTGATCCGTGTAACCAAACGGTTATATCAAATGACTACAATTTAGAACAAGATGGTAATGGATTCACCGTTACCTATTATAACAGAACAAAATATTTTACATTCGAAGAAGTTCTAAATGGTGAGTTGGAAGCTTGGGCTCAGAGCGTCTACAATGATTTCGAAGACTTGTTTCCGTGTGCGGTAAAAGTTGCAGAAGAAATCTTGTCGTCTGTAATTGCAAGTAGTGCTGCATCTCAGTTTAGTAAGACAGATGATATATCGGTAGAACCACAACAGGTTAATTACGCAATACAAAGTACAACAAGAGATTCAGTTACAGGTGATTGGGTAACTTCTTTTAATAGTGTGTACACTGCAGAAAGTTTTGATGGTAGTAGAACACACGATGGTAATTTTAATTTTACAAGTGATTTAAGAAAGGGTTCGTTAACATACGGACAAGGATTTAAATTTAAGGCTAAAAAACAGAATGTACAAATAAATGGTACAGCTTTAGCCTTTGAAACATTTGAGGGATGGGATTGGTTAGGTTCTATATCCTATGCAAAATCTCTCGATAAACCATTATCGGAAGCTATTGTTTTGACAACAAGTTTCGGAATGGTTAGTGGTAATAACTTTGGTAATATGAATGTTGTCTATGGATTGAGATATCCATTCAAATTCAGAAGTGTTGATGTAACTTTAAGTAATTATGTAGCATACACTTTAGTTAGGTATTACGAGGGTAATAATCCAGAAGACAGATATTTATTACTGAGAAGTCCAATTA
>CEPW01026944.1_pt1 | contig 12731 bp, 9 predicted proteins | sample 356211 | NCBI WGS metagenome assembly CEPW01 (sample SAMEA2620021, study PRJEB7988) | marine metagenome | biome: marine biome (ENVO:00000447); feature: deep chlorophyll maximum layer (ENVO:xxxxxxxx); material: "saline water (ENVO:00002010), including plankton (ENVO:xxxxxxxx)" | depth 25 m
TGAAACAGATGATACCCAACGAGCTTGGTGGCCTCAATTACATTCATTTTCAGTGGGTTTGAAGGGATCACCAGATTTAGCTGCTGCAAGAAAAGTTGCCAATCACATTGGTACTGTTCATCATGAAATAATTTTCACTATTCAAGAAGGGCTTGATGCAATTAAAGACGTTATTTATAATTTAGAAACGTATGATATCACAACGGTTAGGGCATCAACTCCAATGTATTTGATGGCAAGAGTTATAAAATCTATGGGTATAAAGATGGTTCTTTCAGGCGAAGGTGCTGATGAACTTTTTGGGGGATACCTATATTTTCATAAAGCGCCAAGTCCTCAAGATTTTCATGATGAAACTGTAAGGAAATTAAAGAAATTACACATGTATGATTGTCTAAGAGCAAACAAAAGTTTAGCTGCTTGGGGAGTTGAAGGTAGAGTTCCTTTTTTAGATAAAGAATTTATTGATGTTGCAATGACATTAAACCCAAAAGATAAAATGATCGATAACCAAAGAATGGAAAAGTGGGTTTTAAGAAAAGCTTTTGAAGATTATTTGCCTGATGAAATTTTATGGAGACAAAAAGAACAGTTTAGTGATGGTGTCGGCTATAGTTGGATAGATAGTCTTAAAGAATACGTTTCTGATCTGATTTCAGATCAAGAAATGGCAGATGCTAAAATTAAGTTTCCAATTAAAACACCCACAACCAAAGAAGAATATTATTACAGATCATTGTTTTCTGAACACTTTCCTTCAAATACTGCTGCTATGTCAGTTCCTCAGGAACCATCTATTGCATGTAGTACCAAAATTGCATTGGAATGGGATGAAGCTTTTAAGTCAGTAAATGAACCGTCTGGTAGAGCTATTTCTAAAGTTCATCAGGATGCTTATTAGGCCTATTTTTTTGGCTTATAATTGTTAATAACTTGTGGTTTTATAAATTCTTATTTTAACCTGTTGAGACCTCTTTTTTTGTATATTTGATTGTTATAGTTTTTTATCTAACATCAGTAGATAGAAAACTTAATATTTTAACTAACTATTTTACAATCAATTATGAGTGAAAATCAAGCTAAATATTCAGCAGATAGTATTCAGGCGCTGGAGGGAATGGAGCATGTTAGAATGCGTCCATCTATGTACATTGGAGATGTTGGGTCTAGAGGGTTGCATCATTTGGTTTACGAAGTTGTAGACAATTCAATTGACGAGGCTATGGCTGGTCATTGTGACAGAATTTCTGTTACAATTAATGAAGATAATTCTGTTACCACAGAAGATAACGGTAGAGGAATACCAGTAGGAATGCATAAAAAAGAGGGTGTTTCTGCGCTTGAGGTTGTTATGACAAAGATTGGGGCAGGTGGTAAATTTGATAAAGATTCTTACAAGGTTTCTGGAGGTTTGCATGGGGTCGGTGTTAGTTGTGTAAACGCACTTTCCGAAAAACTTACTGCAACAGTACATAGAGATGGTAAAATATATGCTCAAGAATATGCTAGGGGTAAAGCCTTAGAACCAGTTAAAGAGGTGGGTAAATCTGATAAAAACGGAACAATAGTAACTTTCCTTCCTGATAAAACAATTTTTAAGGATATAAATACCTACAGCTATGATATTCTTGCTACAAGACTTAGAGAGTTATCTTTTTTAAATAAAGGCATCACTATAACAATTACCGACAAGCGAAATAAAGATGATCAGGGTAATTTTGTAAATGAAGAATTTCATTCAAAAGAAGGGCTTGTTGAGTTTATCAGGTTTCTTGATGATACTCGTGAACCAATCATGAAAGATGTTATTGCATTTGAAGGTGAGAAAAATGGTGTTCCTGTTGAAGTTGCAATGATCTATAATACTTCATATTCTGAGAATCTACACTCTTATGTAAATAATATTAATACTCATGAGGGAGGTACTCATTTAAGTGGATTTAGAAGAGGTTTAACTCATACTTTAAAAAAATATTCTGAGACTTCAGGGATGCTAGATAAATTAAAATTTGAAATTTCTGGAGATGATTTTAGAGAAGGTTTAACGGCAATTGTGTCCGTTAAAGTAGCTGAACCTCAATTTGAAGGTCAAACAAAAACCAAACTGGGTAATAAAGAGGTTTCTTCATGCGTTAGTCAAGCCGTTTCTGAAATGTTAAGAGATTACCTAGAAGAACATCCAGAAGATGCTAAAATAATAGTACAGAAAGTAATCTTAGCCGCGCAGGCACGACATGCAGCTCAAAAAGCTAGAGAAATGGTTCAAAGAAAATCTGTCATGAGTATCGGCGGTCTTCCTGGAAAACTTTCTGATTGTTCTGAGCAGGACCCAGCAAAATGTGAGGTATTTCTGGTTGAGGGTGATTCCGCAGGTGGTACCGCTAAACAAGGAAGAGACAGAGCTTTCCAGGCTATTCTTCCATTGCGTGGAAAAATATTGAATGTTGAAAAAGCCATGCAGCATAAAGTATTTGAGAATGAAGAAATTAGAAATATATTCACCGCACTTGGTGTTACCATCGGAACCGAGGAAGACAGTAAAGCACTCAATATAGAAAAACTAAGATACCATAAAGTTGTTATAATGTGTGATGCTGATATTGATGGAAGCCATATTTCTACGTTAATTCTAACCTTCTTATTCAGATATATGAAAGAATTGGTTGAAAATGGTCATGTTTATATAGCTACGCCTCCGCTATATTTGGTCAAAAAAGGAGCAAAAAAGGAATACGCATGGAATAATGACCAACGTGACAGTATAATGATGAAATTTGGTGACGGGTGCAAAGTTCAGAGATACAAAGGTTTAGGAGAAATGAATGCTGCTCAGTTATGGGATACAACAATGAATCCTGAATTTAGAACACTAAGAAAAGTAGTTATTGAAAATGGTTTAGAGGCAGATAGAATTTTTTCAATGTTAATGGGGGATGATGTTCCACCAAGAAGAGAATTTATTGAAAATAATGCTCTCTATGCAAATATTGACGCTTAAATAAATATTATGAAAATTACAGTAGTTGGAGCAGGTGCAGTTGGGGCAAGTTGTGCCGAATACATAGCAATTAAGAATTTTGCATCAGAAGTTGTTATTCTCGATATTAAAGAAGGTTTCGCAGAGGGTAAAGCGATGGATTTAATGCAAACAGCATCTCTCAATAATTTTGATACAAAAATCATAGGAACCACTAATGATTACTTAAAAACTGCTGAAAGTAATATTTGTGTTATTACTTCTGGTATTCCAAGAAAACCTGGAATGACAAGAGAAGAGTTAATTGGAATTAACGCTGGTATTGTTAAGGACGTTAGTACAAACTTAATAAAACATTCTCCAGAAACAATAATTATAGTTGTCAGTAATCCTATGGATACCATGACTTATTTAGTACATAAAACCTTAGATATTGATAAAAATAAAATTATTGGAATGGGAGGTGCACTTGATTCAGCAAGATTTAAGTATAGATTAGCTGAAGCACTTAATTCGCCAATAAGTGATGTTGACGGTATGGTTATAGGAGGTCACAGCGACAAAGGAATGGTACCTTTGATTTCTAAAGCGACAAGAAATAGCGTAAAAGTTTCAAATTTTCTTTCTCTAGAGAGACTCAATCAAGTTAAAGAAGATACTAAGGTCGGAGGGGCTACACTAACAAAACTTTTAGGTACTTCTGCATGGTATGCTCCTGGTGCAGCTGTAAGTTCATTAGTTCATTCAATTGCCTGTGATCACAATAAAATATACCCATGTTCAGCCTTGCTTGAAGGAGAGTTTGGATTGAATGACTTATCTATTGGTGTGCCAGTAGTTCTTGGAAAAAATGGTATTGAAAAAATAGTTGAAATAGATCTTGACGAAGATGATTTAAATCACCTAATTGAAAGTGCTGAAGGAGTAAAAAAAACAAATTCCCTGTTAAATTTATAACAGGTACAACGTTTATCAGCATTAATAAATGGTGTAATCTGTTGTCAGTTAACCTCTGAAATTATATATTTGCACCACTTTTTTATACAATGAGATATGCAAAATAAAGGATTAGTTAAGTTATTCGCCTTATTATTTGGACTAGTAAGTGTTTTTCAATTATCATTTACTTTTAAGTCTAATCAGATAGAAAACGATGCTACAGAGTATTCGATAAACAAAGTTAGTAAACAAGAAGTTGATTTTGACAAGAAAAGAAATCAAGAAAAAATAAATTATTTAGATTCACTTTCTAACATATCAGTATATGATATTTTGATTGCAGATTATACCTACGATGAGGTAAAAGACAGAGCGATGAATCTTGGGCTTGACCTAAAGGGGGGTATAAATGTAATTCTTCAAATTTCAGTGAAAGATATTTTGCAAAATCTTTCTAACAATAGTAAAGATCCTATTTTTAACCAAGCTTTAAGTGATGCGGAAGAAATGCAAAAAAATAGTCAAAACACATATCTTGAAGACTTTTTTATTGCGTTTGATCAAATAAAAGGTAATTCTAAGTTAGCCTCCCCTGATATATTTGCTAATAGAAGTCTCAGTGAGGAAATAAGTTTTGATATGTCAGATGATGAGGTTCAGCCAATTTTAAAAACAAAAATTGACGAATCAGTAACATCTGCTTTTGAAGTTTTAAGAAAAAGAATTGATAAATTCGGTGTTACTCAACCAAACATTCAAAGATTGGGTAATTCTGGTAGAATTCTGGTAGAATTACCTGGAGCAAAGGACGTTGAAAGAGTTAAAGGACTTTTACAAAGTACCGCCCAATTAGAATTTTGGGATGCATTTAAAGGCGAAGATTTTCTTTCTTTCATAATTCAAGCAAATGAGATTATTAAGTCAAAAAACTCAAATTCAAATAAATCCACTCAAAAAACAGAATTAAGCGAAATTGAAGAATTATTAGGATCTGACAATGATTCTATTGCAATCCAGGCTAATCCAATTTTAGATTTAATTAAAGGTCAGGGATATCCTGGTGGGCCAGTAATTGCATCATTTAGTCCTGATGACACAGAATTAATCTCACAATATTTGTCTGATTCTGAAGTAAGATCATTATTACAACCTTCTCAAAGATTTGTAAAATTTTTGTGGGGTAAACCCCAATTTACCGTTGATGGTGAAGAACTTGTTGAACTATATGCATTAAAAGGTAACAGAGAAAATACACCTCAACTAAGTGGATCTGTTATAACTGATGCAAGACAATCTTACTCTATTGATGGGATTACTCCGACAGTAAGTATGCAAATGAATACTAAAGGAGCAAAAATTTGGGAAGAGATGACTGGTAATGCTTTTAATCAATCTTCGCAGATTGCAATTGTACTAGATGATATAGTATATTCAGCTCCTGGAGTTACCAGTGGTCCAATCTCTGGAGGTAACAGTGAAATTTCTGGATCATTTACATTAAATGAGGCAATTGATTTAGCAAATGTTCTTAGAGCTGGTAAGTTACCTGCTTCAGCTGATATTGTTCAGGCTGATGAAGTAGGGCCATCATTAGGGCAAGAAGCTATTGAATCTGGCTCAAACTCTTTTATGATTGCATTAGTATTAGTGCTGTTATGGATGATGTTCTACTACGGAAAAGCTGGATTATATTCTAACATAGCCTTAATTTTAAATATTGTTTTAATATTTGGAATATTGTCTGGACTTGGAGCAGTACTTACTCTTCCTGGAATAGCAGGAATTGTATTAACAATCGGTATTGCAGTTGATGCAAATGTCCTTATTTACGAAAGGGTCAGAGAAGAAATATACAGAGGTAAAAAACTAAAACCGGCTATAGTAGATGGATACCAAAATGCCTTATCTTCAATATTAGATGCAAATATTACAACAGGTTTAACAGCTTTAATATTATATACTTTTGGTACCGGTCCAATTAAGGGGTTTGCAACCACTTTATTAATAGGTATTATTACATCCTTATTTACTGCAATTTTCATAACTAGGCTATTAATTAATTGGGATACTAATAGAGGTTCAAGATTAGATTTTTCAACATCAATCACTAAAGGCTTATTTAGAAATTTAAAATTTGATTTTTTAGTGAACAGAAAAATCACTTATATCATATCAGGTTTTTTAATTTTTTCAGGTTTATTTTCATTATTTACATCAGGTCTTGACGAAGGAATTGATTTTGTAGGAGGAAGAACATACACTGTTAGATTTGCAAACGATGTTAACACTGAGGAAGTAAAGAACTCCACTGATCTTGTTTTTGGAAGTTCTGAAATTAAAACAATTGGTAGTCCTAATCAGCTGAAAATTTCTACTAAATATATGGTTAATGAAAATTCTGCAGCTGCTGATGAAGAAGTTCAGGTAAAGCTTTTTGAATCATTAAAAAGTTTCCTTCCTGAAGGATATACATATTCTCAATTTTTAGATGCGGAAAACAATATTGGAAAAATGATGTCTGGTAAAGTTAGCCCTACGATTGCAGATGATATTAAACAGTCATCTTTTTGGGCGATACTTGGATCATTAATCGTAGTTTTTTTATATATACTATTTAGATTTAAAAAATGGCAATTTTCTTTAGGTGCTGTTGCTGCAGTATTTCATGATGTTCTTATTGTCCTAGGAATTTTTTCTTTGACTTATAAATTTATGCCTTTCAGTATGGAAATTGATCAGGCTTTTATTGCTGCAATATTAACTGTTATTGGATATTCACTTAACGATACAGTAGTTGTATTCGACAGGATTAGAGAGTTCTTAAGAGAACATTCTACCTGGGACTTCGAAACAACGGTTAATTCAGCATTAAATAGTACACTTTCTAGAACACTTAATACATCTTTTACAACTTTAGTTGTATTATTAGCTATGTTCGCATTCGGAGCTGATTCTTTAAGAGGATTATTATTTGCATTGATTGTTGGCGTTATGGTGGGAACATATTCATCGGTCTTTGTTGCTACCCCGATAATGAAGGATACTCTAAAAAAATATAGAGACTAATTATTAGGGTGTTTTAAATATTTTTTATCTATATAAAACGTCCCGAAAGGAATAAGTGATGCAATTGAAATAACAAAAAAATCTATATTATTCCACCCGAATTTCCTCTTACCTAATATTGACAATAATATATATCCTATAAATAGAATTCCATGTGGCATACCTAATAACTTTACATAGGTAGGATCGTACCAAAAATATTTAATGGGTACTGCAATAAAAAGTAATAAAATATAAGAAACACCCTCAAGAAGTGCGGTTAATCTAAATAATTTTATCATTAGGTCTTACCTTTCTTTCTAAACATTAGGTAGAATCCAATTATAATGAAAGGAATACTCAAAGTTTGACCAGTATTCATGCCTAGAATCCAATCTTCTCTTCCATCAACTTGTGCTTGTTTAAAGAATTCAACGATGAAACGACTTGTCCACAATAGAACAAAGAAAAAACCAAATAAATAACCTGTTTTTTTGACTTTATCAGTTCTCCAATATATATGGGCAACTATAAAAAATATTACTATGTAGCTAAATGCTTCGTAAAGTTGTGCGGGATGACGTGCAAAATCCTCACCTAACTTTGAAAAAACTACACCAAAAAAACTATCGGTTTCCTTACCTACAATTTCAGAATTGAAAAAATTACCTATTCTTATAAAAGCTCCACCAATTGAAACAGGGATTAATATTCTGTCTAAAATCCAGAGAACAGATTTTTTTAAAATTCTGCTATTATATAAATACATTGCTGTAATAATTCCTATTGCTGCTCCATGACTGGCTAAACCTCTGAACCCTGTAAATTCAAAAGAAGGATTAAATCTAAAAGGAAGAAATACACTAAAAAAGTCTTGTTCAAATAGTTCAAATTGATAAAAAATCACATGACCTAGTCTTGCACCAATCATTGTACCTAAAATTGTATAAACAAAAAGAGAGTCAAGTTTTTCAATTGATAAACCTTCTTTTTTATATATGATTTGCATGATATAAAAACCAAGTATAAAGGCTAACATCCACATTAGACTGTAATAGTAGATCGTAAATTTTCCAAAAATTGAAATTCCTTCTGAACTAGGATCCCATACAAAATGTAATATTTCCATATTTATTTTCTTTTAAATTTTTCAGGAACAGGATCAAATCCTGATTTCCCCCATGGATGACAGCTTAATATTCTTCTTACAGCTAGATAAGATCCAAAAAAAAGCCCATGTTTTTGAAGTGCTTCAATAGAGTATTGAGAACAAGTAGGTTTGTATCTACAAGTAGCAGGTAAATAAGGTGAAATAGCATTTTGATAAAATCTTATTAGTATTATAAATGGGTAAATTAAAAATTTCATGCGCTAGTCAATAGTATATGATGAATCTTTGTCATTATCATTAATTGATATTCCATTTTCTTTTAATAAGTCTCTAATCTTATCACTTGTGCCAAAATCTTTTTTTATTCTAGCATCATTTCTCAACTCAAGAATTATATTCATTACTTTATCAAGCTTATTATTTTGTTTAACAGAAAGGTCACTTTTTTCAAGACCCATGATATCAAAAACAAATGAATTAATATACTGAAGCAATTCTTGTGATCCATTTTTTGAGAGTTCAGCTTTACCATTATTTACTTTGTTTATGAATTTTACAGCTTCAAAAATATTAGCAATTAAAATGGGGGTATTGAAATCATCGTTCATTGCATTGTAACAATTCTTTATCCATTTATTAATATCCAAAGAAGTATCCTTGCTGAAGTTTTTAAAATTTTCTAAAATATTAATGGCGTCAATAATTTTATGAAATCCTTTTTCAGATGCAACAAGAGCGTCATTACTTAAATCTAAAACACTTCGGTAATGTGCTTGAAGCATGAAAAATTTCACGGATGAACCTGAAAATGTTTTTGATAGAAGAGGAGATCCAGATGAAAAAATTTCTTCCGGGAGGATATTGTTTCCGGATGATTTTGACATTTTTTGCCCATTAAGAGTAAGCATATTTGCATGCATCCAGTAGTTAGCCGCATTGGTTCCGAAGCAAGCATTTGACTGAGCAATTTCACATTCATGATGAGGGAACTTTAAATCCATTCCTCCTCCATGAATATCAAATTTTTCACCTAGATATTTATTACTCATTGCCGTACATTCTAAATGCCATCCAGGAAAGCCGTTACTCCACGGAGATTCCCACTTCATTATATGTTTTGGTTCTGCTTTTTTCCAAAGAGCAAAATCTTGAGGATTTTTTTTGTCAGATTGACCATCAAGAGATCTTGTATTATGAATTAAATCTTCAATTTTCCTCTTACTTAAAATCCCATAATCATTTGATTCGTTGTATTTGACAACATCAAAATACACAGATCCGTTAACTTCATATGCTAAATTGTTATTCAACAATTTTTCAATCAATTTTATTTGCTCAATGATATGTCCAGTAGCTGTAGGCTCAATACTGGGTGGAAGAAGATTAAATTTTCGGGTATTTCCGTGAAAATCGTATGTATATTTTTGAACCACTTCCATTGGTTCTAAATTTTCAATTCTTGCTTTTTTGCTTATTCTATCCTCACCTTGATCCTGATCGTTTTCAAGATGCCCAACGTCGGTTATATTTCGAACATATCTTACTTTATATCCAATGTGACTGAGATATCTGTATATGACATCGAACGAAGTGAAAGTTCTTAAATTGCCTAAATGAACTTTGCTATATACGGTAGGTCCGCATACATACATTCCAACATATTCTTTTGAAATGGGTGTGAATGATTCTTTTTTGCCAGAAAGGCTATTATAAATTTCTAACTGATGACTGGCAATAGATTGCATGTAATAAAATTACATTTTATATTCCATTGAAGGAAGTATCTAGTTGAATATATTTTAAGAATTCATCTTTGGTATTACTGTCATATTTAAACTTACCTCCAAATTCGCTAGTAACAGTACTAGAATTAACATCTTTTATTCCTCTTGAATTTACACATAAATGCTTTGCATCAATTACACAAGCCACATCATCTGTACCAAGAGCTTTCTGAAGTTCCTTGACTATTTGCTTTGTAAGTCTTTCTTGAACCTGTGGTCTTTTAGCGTAATACTCAACGATTCTATTCATTTTAGAAAGTCCAATTACATTACCATTTGAAATGTATGCAATGTGCGCCCTACCAACAATCGGTAAAAAGTGATGCTCACAAGTTGAATAAAGGGTAATGTCTTTTTCAACAAGCATTTCACTATAATTATATTTATTGTCAAATGTGGCTGCATTGGGTTTATTTTTTGGATTTAACCCATAAAACAACTCATTAACGTAAGACTTTGCAATTCTTTTAGGTGTTCCTCTTAAACTATCATCTGTTAAATCTAAACCTAAGGTTTCCATTATTTTTTTGACATGCTTTTGAATTATAGAAATCTTTTCTTCATCAGATTTATCAAATGCGTCATCTCTGATTGGAGTAAAATCAGATGTTGAGATGTGGTTGTCACCAATTTCTTCATCTGTCAATGTGATTTTATCATTTATCCTCATAACTAAATTATTAATACAAACTCTTAATTACAATTATCATGCCTAATATAAAGAAGATTTTTAAAGAAAAAAATCCTTTGTCTCAATATCATTATTTATGATTAAAAAAAAATAAATTAAATTAGCCTTTTTACAGATTTGATTCATGAGGTTAAAGTTTCTATTATTTTCTTTAGTTTTTTTATCATATTCATACATTTTTTCACAATCTAATAAGCATAATTCTTGGATTATTGATTTAAATGAAAATGTCAATGAACCTCTAAGTGAAAAAGAGCAACTCTACATTCAAGATGCTTATGGAGTTGATATATTCAAAAAATTTAAAAAAATTAAAGCCCTAGAAATAAATATTAAAAACATTTTGAGAAATAGAGTCCAGATTTTAAACAAAAAATTTGCAGTTAATGAAAGTTTTCCAAAACTAAGTTCAGTTCCAAATTCAAATAAATCATCTGGTTTTAATCCAAATAATTTTAACCCTCTTCTTTATGATTTTGATTTTGATTCATATACAGGTCAAACATATAGGGTTGATGGTACGGATTATCTTATTAATATAATTCCAAAAAAATTAAAATGATATTCAGATTAAAAATATTTTTTTGGATACTATTTTTTGTTCCAACAGGATTGTTTTCTCAAGAAATTTTAATTAGTGATGGAGGCACTGTCAATACATGTTCGGGTACATTTTATGACTCAGGCGGTCCGACAGGGGTTTATAGTGCAAATGAAGATTATACAATTACTATTTGCCCAGAAAATGATGCGCAAGTTATCGAATTAGATTTTGAATCCTTTACCACTCAACCAGTTCAAAATGGAAATGGAGATGGTCTAATTATATATAATGGTGATAGTACTGATGCAGAAGAATTTGGTATGTTTTCAGGAACAAGTGCTTCCTCAAGTCCGGGTTTTATTGTAGCTGATAACCCTTCGGGATGTTTAACTATTCAGTTTTTTAGTAATAATGCTGCACAGGCAAGTGGTTGGGAAGCAACAATTAGTTGTTTTGAACCGTGTCAAGATGTAACAGCTTCTATAAATTCTTTTCCAGAAGCAAATTCAGACGGAACTATTGAAGTTGATGTTGACGAATCAATTGATTTTATCGGAATTGGAGGTTTTTCTGGTGGTAATAACAGTAATGCTACATATGATTGGAATTTTGATGATGGAACAACATTGTCTGGTGAAAATGTTCAGCATTCATTTACAACGGCGGGATTATATGATGTTACTTTAATAGTTACAGACTACAACGATTGTACTTCAAATGTGGCTGAAGTACAAGTAATTGTTGGTGCTACCACACCTGGAAATCCTTATGTGAATGCGGGTGATGACTTTTCAATTGTATGCGATACCTCAACCCAGTTAAGTGCAGAGTTTCTTGAAATAGGAGAAACGAACACCTATAATGTAACAGAAATTGCATTTGTACCTCCTTTCCCCTTTGAAGGTCTTTCAAACTCTGTGAACACTAATATTGATGATGCTTGGGATTCTCCCCAAGACTTACCATTTGATTTTTGTTTTTTTGGAAATTTAGAACAGCAATTTCAAGTTGGTTCAAACGGATTAGTAAGATTTGATGTAGACCCTGGTGATACCTATAACGCATATTCTTTTTCAAATGCTAATAATATACCAGCTAATAATCCGGAAGCAATTTCAGAGGGAAATATTTTTTCTCCTGTTCATGATATTGATCCTGCTGCATCCAGTGCCGAAGAAATTAGATGGGAAATTATTGGGGAATATCCAAATCGGGTTTTGGCTGTAAGTTTTTACAATGTTCAAATGTATAGCTGTAGTGATCTAATTGCTACACATATGGTTGTTATGTATGAAACTACAAATGTTATTGATATCTATATTCAGAACAAGCCATCATGTACAAGTTGGCAAGGTGGAGTTGCCGCAGTTGGAATACAAAATCATGCTGGAACAGAAGGTTTTGTTCCCCCAGGAAGAAATAGTTCTGATAGTCCTTGGGAGACACAAGAAGAAGCTTGGAGGTTTACTCCAGCTGGAGAGAGTATAATAGATTTTGAATGGTTAGATTCATCAGGTGAAATAATTTCAACTGAACCATCATTTGATATATCAATTTATGAAACGCAGACCTATACCGCAAAAGTAACATATACTACATGTACAGGAAATCCAATTATAGTTCAGGATGATATTACAATT
>CEPW01179836.1_pt1 | contig 12707 bp, 12 predicted proteins | sample 356211 | NCBI WGS metagenome assembly CEPW01 (sample SAMEA2620021, study PRJEB7988) | marine metagenome | biome: marine biome (ENVO:00000447); feature: deep chlorophyll maximum layer (ENVO:xxxxxxxx); material: "saline water (ENVO:00002010), including plankton (ENVO:xxxxxxxx)" | depth 25 m
GTTTCTGAACCTGTTAATGAAACAAAACTATCACTTTGTAATGCGCTGTTGAATTCTGCCAGAGAACCTGTTACTGTGTTGTTTGCTAAATCAATAGTCTTATTTGAAAGTGCGACTGTACTCGTAGCGGTTAATGTGATATCAGATGTTAATGCAACAGTACCTGCGGTTGAAGGTAATGTGATTGTAACATCTGCGGTAGATGCTGGGCCTATTAAAGTAACTTTGTTAGTACCATTATCACTATCTTCAAAAAATTCTAGGAATCCTGCGGAAGTTGCTCCATTCTTTAACTGTATACCAGCGTTTGCAACTGGTGTTGTCAATGTCGGTGTAGTTAAAGTTTTATTTGTAAGTGTTTGTGAATGCGCCTGAAATACAAAAACATCATCAGAACCTAGTAATGGTAATTCAACATTTCTATTTGCGGCAAGTTCATTTACTGTAAAATTGTAAGTATGGTCATCACTTGTATCTTTAATTTGGAATGATGAGAATGATGTATTCGACAGTGTTAAAGTTGTCGCTGTCGCTGTTATCGCACTTGTTAAAGTTGAACCATCTCCTAACTTTGTATATATTTCATTAAAGTTATCATTGATGAGGTCACCACCATCTCTAAGTGATGTTCCTGTTCCATCATTTGCACTTGAACCGATACTAATAGATTGTTTTGCCATTTAATTGTCCTTTCCTAGTATTTATAACACATTATCCTGTACTATCATCAAAAGTCAATGAACTAGAATCAAATGTAAATTGATTTGATGAGAATAGTTCAGAACTAAATTGATTGTCTGGAATATTTGCTGGTATTTTTGTTCCTTTAAATTCTGTAGTATATGCGATAGTAGGAATTTTAGATTTGATACCAGCCTCAAATTGTAAAACACCACCTGTATTATCTTCTAATAAAATATTATCTAAATCATCACCCTGTGAAGTTTCTAATAAAAATTCTGATGGAACAGATACTTGATTGATTACAATACCACCAATTGCGTGAAGTGGATATTTTTGATAATCATTTGTAGTGTCAGATTCCGCCATGACTTGTCTACCATATGCGTTGAGTCCAACTGATGTTCCATTTTCTAAAATAATTTTATCACCAATATCTTTCCATAGAATATCGCCTGGGCCAGTATCTTCTTCTAATTCTAAATGTCTAATGACTGGTGCCTCTGTAAACGCAGAGAGTGCGATATTCGCGATAACCTCTTTTCCATATCCAGAACTTCTTCCATCTGGTTCTGATGATACTTCTACTTTATATTCTGATGATAATGTTACATCTCTTTTTCCTGCGGTTAATAAACCATCAGTTGCGACCATTGGTGATGAACTTAATGAACTACCATCAGTTGATGTTCCAAGTCTTCTACCAAATACAGATGAGAATATTGTTTCAAATGTAGACGCCAGTTCTGGTGTGAATGTATCATCACCATCAAAACCACTTACCTCTGTTCCTGCAGGTTGTTTAATTTGTGCGGAAACTAAACTTGCGACAGTTACCTTACCAAAAACTTTCCAACCAGTTGGATGAGTAGTTTTATAAAGTGCGTTTTTATATTCTAAAAGTGATTGACCAACTTTAATCTCATAAGAATAATCTTGATAGTAATCACCATCTTGTATTCTCATGATTGACTCACTTACTTTTCCTTTCTCATCTAAGAAATCTCCATCTTTTGTTGAAATAATTCCTACACTTGATGTACCCGTTCCAAACGCAGCGTGTCCAATTGTTGCAGACGCTCCAGATGTAGTAACCGAAGTTCCATCTGTCCAAGTACCTGCGACTGTTAAACTAGCGACAAGAAGTTGTCTATCAGAATCGAATGAAACTACTGTTCCTGTATGTGAAGTTAATGAGTCCCCTGCTGCGAATGTTCCAGTAATATCTTTTAATATTGCGTTTCTATAAAAAAGTAAAGTTGGAGCACTTGCGTAATTTAAACCATTGTTTGTAACTTTTAATCCTTGAACTGTACCTATTGTATTTGAAAAAGGTTTTAACTTTGCGCCAGTACCACCAGAAGTTGTTACTGATGAAATTAAAGGTAATGATTCATAACCACTACCAGATTTTGTAATTTGTATATCTGTTATTTCACCTGCCTGACTTGCGACACTTAAATTTGCAAATGTTCCTGTTTCAACTACAATTTTATTTCCTCTGTCTTGGTCTGTAACACCTGTGTAATCTTCAAGAACAATATGGTCAGTCGCAGATATTCCACCTGCTGATACTGTTCCACTCTCTGGTGCGATTCCACCACCGACTACTGTAACTTTCGCTTCAACACCAGAACCATTTGTTCCTGTGTTGTTAAAGTTAATTACATCTCCTACTGCGAATCCTGTTCCTGCGTCATCAATGACTATACCATCTACTGAACCTTGTCCAATACCATCAACAACAACAGTCGCGAGACTATTACCACCAGTTGAACCTGTGATTACATTTACAGTTTGTCCATCTGTATAAAGACTTCCAGTTGTGGAAACACTCGCAGATGTTACAATAGATTTGACAGTCGCTTTGATTGTTAAATCTGTTGTATTTGAAACCGCAGAGATTGTTTCTCCAGAAGTAAATGTTCCTGTGATTTGATTTTCATCTAAATCAAATTCTGTAACTGAATCTGTACCTTCAACAAATGTTAATTCAGATTCTACAAAGGCTGTTGCGCCTGAACTCTCACCAGTAATTTTTTGTCCTACAAATTCTGAAGACATAAAGTTAGAATTACTAACGACAACACGCATGATTCTTTTCTTTTCCCAATTACCATGAGAGGGTTTAAGTAAAAATTCATTTGGATATACAATTTCTGATTCTTCATCAAAAAGTAATCTCATTAAAGTTTTGTGAGATTCTGAAGTTCCTTTCGCAGAATATAAATCTCTAATATTTTTAATTAATTTTCTTTTATCAACACCAGTGGCGAGTTCATATGGTAACGCTTGTAGAAAGGAGTTACGCATATTCTCAAGAAAATCATAAATGGTATTATCTGCGTCTGCGTATTCTAAAAGTTGTTGAATGTTTTGAACTGGATTACCACGATAAGAAACAATAGTTCCAGATGAACTAGATGTTGAACCTGTAATCGTTTCGCCAGTTATAAATTTTTGTTGTGCGGAAATGAAAAGTCTTTTATTACCACTATCTACATCACTTACTAAAACTGTTGCGGTCGCCTTTGAGGTTGAACCTGTAATAGTTTCACCAGCAGTAAAAGTTATTGTTGAATCTTCAGTAACAATTCTATCACCCTCAGAATCAATAATATAATTTGTTGAATCTGTTTCTTGAATTATATTGTTAATTGTTCCAGATAGAACTAACTCACCAGATTCTAAAAAACGATAATAGTCTTTTACAAACTTAACAAATAAATCATGTTCACCACGAACAAAGTCTGGTGACTGACCCTCGATTAAAGGAGAAAGTTTTTTCTTTAAAGTAGATTCATTCTCTGCCATTGTATTTAACTATATGATGATGTTGTTGTATATCCTGTTCCTGCAGATGAACTACCAGAACTTACAGTATCTATCTCACCAGTAATTGATGAATTTGAAAAATCTATTTCTAATAAATTATTTCTTACTGAAACGACATCATTTGAATCTGGTTTAACAACAAGTCTTATTTGAGTACTTGTTTCACCATCAACATTTGAAACCCCTGTAATGTTTAATGCATTGATTGCGACTGTACCTGTAGAATATGTTACTGTTCCCGCAGTGTTGTCTGCGTAAGTTCTTATACTACCAACAAAGTAATATCTTCTAAGATTTCCCTCACCATCATCATCAAAGAAATATTCATTACCATCACTTGCAACATTAAATCCAGTTGAAGAAACAATACCACCACTACTTGAGTTATGACCACTATGTGGATTATATAATGCGTTATTAAATTCTAATGTATAATTTGTTGATGAATTTAATGTAGGTGTAAATTTTTGTGCGAGTTGTATAGTAGTAATGTTTGAATCAATCGCTTTGTTTGTATCATCTATTAATGCGACTACTTTTGAATATCTAAACACAGTATCAAATTTATTTAACTCCGATGTATTAAAATTTTGTAATGTTGTTGTAACATCTGATACTAAATCTGAAACATCTTTTGTTGTTTCTGATGAATCATATTTAAATCGAGTAGTTACAAATATAAATGTTGTTTCTGGGTCAACTATCACTGGAGTAACAGAAGCGACTTTTAATTTTTTCAAACCATCCACGATATTTGTTTTTTGTGTGGTTGTAAGATTCGCGCCACTTGATTGTTTAATAGAAATGAAAACCTTTCCATATTCTGCGGTAGAACTAGAAGCGTTTCCATCCTCTCCACCCCAAACTTGAATTGTAGTTGCGGCTGGGAATAAATCCTTAACTTTAACTTTATAATCACTACCAGTTACCGCACGACCTTGTGTTGCGTAATCCAGTGGTGCGTTATATTTTATAGAAGCGAGTGATTCCGCCTCTCCACCACCTGCTGCGTTAGAAACAGTTGCGACTGTAATATCAGTAACACCAGATATCGCTGAAGGTGCGGTAAATGAAGAAGCTCCATTCGCCTCATCTTTGTTTGTAACAACATATTGTAATATGACTACATTACCCTCAGATAAACCTTTACCAATAACACCATCACCAAACTCAACTTCAAACTCTCCATTCTCAACTTCTTTTAAAAAGTAAACAGTAGAAGTATCTGTAATCTGAGTTATATCAGTTGCGAGTGTGTAAGTATTTGTATCAGTGTCAGTTGCAGAATCTTGAACCTTAACTGTTAATGTACTTGTGTCAACTCTATTACTTGGAATAGTAAACTTTTGGTCTACATCACTTGGACTCGCGATATATTTGTTTGTTACATATGTTCCTTCAAATATTTCTAAATTTGAAAACTTTAAAACACCATCAACTGATGTAGTTGATACATCTGACTTTGAAACAAAATTATAAGTTGTTCCGTTTACTGTTGTTGAAAATTTTGTTCCTGCTGTTATTGAAGCGGTTGATAAACTTGTATTATTAAGAGTTACATCAATAGTCGCTTTTGGTGCGGTCGGTGATTGTGGAGTATATCCTAACATCTTCGCATGCGAAACAATACTTGAACGAAGAGCGGAACTATCTAAAAACATTTCATTCGCTAACATATTTGCGTTGAATGCGAGATAATGAGTATTGTACGCAAGTAAGTCTAATAGTACAGACATTCCAGAACCTTCAAAATCATAATCTTTAAATTCTGTTTGTCCTTTTAAAAATGTTTTTAAATTTGTTTTGATATCATCAAAATCTAATTCGGTAACTCTAAGTCTTTTATCGTTTGTTGCCATTTATCTTAATCTCTCTAATAAAATGTCTAATGTCGCTAGTTCTGTTGGTGCGTTTACGACATAAAAATCGACACTAACTTCATACGCATTTCTATCTAAATTTTCTATCGCACGAACATTAACCAATCTCGCTCTTGGTTCAAAGTTGTTTATTACATCTTCAACTTGTTTAGTTAATATTAATGCGGTAGTTGGAGTCATTGGTTCAAACAAAATATCCATTACACCAGAACCAATCTCTGGATGAAATGGTCTTTCATAATGATTTGTAAGAACTAAATTACGAATCGCTCGTTTGACTGACTGTACATCTGTAACTTTATTAATATCTTGATTAGAACTATTTCTTTGAAAATATAAATTTAAATCCGTATATATCTTCGCACTTCTGGTAGTTTCATTTGTCTTTTGTGCGTCTGTGAATGCACCAGATGTAAAGGTTGTGTAATTTGCCATTTAGTTATAGAACTCCTTAATGTTTATTTATAAGGTAATACTTAGTTCTCTTCAAGAAATCTCATTACCATTTGACCTCTCACTTTCTCACCTAATTTGTTATGAAAAGTATATGTTACAAGTATTTCCTCATCAACATTAATATCTTTAGTAGTTACCAAATACCATTTGTTCCATCCTTTTTGAATTTTCTCTGCATTTGGTTTTAATGAGTGATTATAAAATCCACCTATTGGTGTTCTGATAATTTCAGTATCAATCTGAATGTGTGATAAACCTAATTCTGTTCCACATGGAATAAAATCAGTTGCGAATAATCCTATACCTTCTACCATACTTTCTTTAACAGTTAAGTTATCTGGTAAAGGTCTGTACATCTCTTGGTCTGCGATATCCTTACACATTTAAATCTCCTTATCCTTGAGTTGGCCCTCCCGTATTTGCTGGGCCAGCAGTAACACCAGTATGTAAGTGAGTATGTAATACAATTCCGTTTGAAGAAACAGAACCACCAGTGAATGTCAAGTTGCCAGTGGCGGCAGTTTCAGTTAGTGTTCCTGTAATGTTTGTTGTTTGACTACCACTAATAGTTTCAGTAACATTACCACTCACTGTTCTCACTACATTTCCAGTAATTGTTTCATTTAGATTACCATTTATTTTTTTATTAACATTTCCATTTTGTACATTTAGATTTACATCACCACTATCAACAGAAATATTAATACTTCCATTATCACCAATTTGAATTGTTAAATCATTACCACTTTCACCATCTTTGTTAATATAAATCTTTTTACCTTTATCAATCGTAACGATTGAATCTTTTTCAACATGAATATGTTCGTTCTCTAAAATTTTTGTAAAACTATCACCAACGATAGTTTCATTTTTTGTACCATCACTATTGATTTCATATCCTGTTCCAGTTCTATGAAACTCTGTTAATCTTTCTTTTGTTGGTGTATCATCTACCTCGAATATGTGACCACTTTCACTTTCTGATACATGATTGTAAGGATATGTTGAACCATAATCTGAAGTTGGTTCATTAAATGTAGACGCACTGACTGCGCTATCTGTGCCAAGTCCAGTTGATATATGTTCTGCGGTAGGAATATCCGTATCTCTATTTGTACTTCTTCTTGATACTATTTCGTGTTGTGATGTACTATCATTTCGTGCGAGTCTATTTGTATCAGACTCACCAAGTTTTACATCTGGATAATTCTTTCTTTCACTCGCAGTGTATTCTGTGATTGTTATTCCTGTTCCATCTGTATTATAAGTCCAAGTCTTTGGTGGATATGGAACATCAGTAGACATTGTTCTTAAATCACTAAATCCATAACGATTATCTGCTTTGTATTTTGGTACACCAGGTAGTGTTCCCATGATTACTGGTTCTTGTTTTAATCCTGCGTCTTTCCAAAAACCAATAACCCATGTGCCTTCAACTAAATGTGATGGAGTTAATCCTAATCCATTCATTGATGTACTTGTAGTTGGTGCGAGAACCTCAGCCCAAGGTAAATCAGCACTTGGGATTTGATTCAAATCTCTAGTGTGATATCCTAAACAACGAACACGAACTCTTCCTAATTTATCTGGGTCGTTTCTATCTTCTACGACACCTATAAACCAAGAGAATCCATCTCTGCCAGCAAAATAAGTTTCTTCCATAAGTTTATTTATTGTAGTTATTTTCTATTTCTTCTATAGTTCTACCACAACCTTCACAAACATCATTCTCATCTAATCTACATTCACCTTGACATTCTATCAGTAGCGAATCAAAGTCTGAATTGTCTGTTGGTTGGGGTTCATCATATGTTTCAAAGTTTACACTCATTTACTCAACTCCTAATACTCGTATTTATACTTCTCTTAAAATCTTTATTTTTATATATATTACTGTGTTCGTTACAGAGGATGTATAAATATACTTTAAAGAGATACTAATTGGAGTAATCAATGTCAACATATTCAGCGATAAAGAACACATCCTTTGATGTTATTAGACCACCAGATTATGATAGTAAAGCGACAAGAAGCGCAGCAACAGATTATCAGGCAGGTGAGAATGGATACTTAGTTATATTCTGGACTGGTAGTTTTAGAAATGGTGGTAGAATCTTCGTAGGCCCAAATACAAGTAGTTATACTACAGTATATGAAAATGGAGATGATATTAACAATAATACAAAAGGGGCGGGAAGTATGATAGTCGTTCCAAAAAGTTATTATTACAAATTTACTGTCGATGGTGTATACGCACAAGGATGGGAAAATGTTACTGCATATTGGGTGCCAGAAGCTTCTTAGGAGATATTCATGTTATTAAATCAAAATACACTACACATCACAGCGATAAAAGAATTAACACCAACCGCAAAGTTTCGTTTTGAAAATGGAAATGGTTATGATAATTTAGTGTGGTTAGAAGAAGATGAATCAAACAAACCTACTGAAAGCGCTTTTGATAGTAAATTATCAGAACTACAAACAAGATATATCTCTCATGAGTATCAAAGAAATCGTGTGAATGAATATCCAACTATTGAAGAACAACTAGATAAAATATATCATGAAGGTATTGACGCTTGGAAAGCGACAATCAAAGCGGTAAAGGATAAATATCCAAAACCTTAAATAAAAAAAAAAGGAGTGTAAAAACACTCCCTCTTAATTCTATCTTAAAACAAGTCTGGTGAAAAGAGAATTTTGTCTCTTTCTCCATGATTGTCTTTGATAGTTTCTTAATGCGTGTAACATTGTCATTGACCTACACCTCTCAAATTAGATGTATCTTTTAACGCATGACCTATGCGAGTCTTTTAATCCATGACTTATGGAACACTTTTAACCCATGTGATATGGGAGTCTTTTTAACCATGACTTATGGTCAGTAGTTATTTATCTCTTTTGCGCTTTTGGTCAGTATCATCTTCCCAATTATCCCAGTCATCATCTTCATCAACTTCATCTTCATCATCATCGTAGTTATCATCTTCAGCGTAGACATCACAAGTACAGGAATCTTCATCACAATCTTTATCACATTCATCATCATCTTCTTCATCATCATTCCAACCTTCATCCTCTTCCCATTCATCATCATCTTCTTTTATTGGATGGTCACAAGTGCAGGAATCTTCATCACAGTCTTCTTCACATTCTTCGTTATCCCAACCATAATCTTTGGTATTTGTACAACAATGTGAACAATCACAATCATCACATTTCTTAGGCATATCTTCATATAAATCACTTATCTGTTCAGATAATTCTTCAATACTATTATCGATATCATCTAATCGATTAAGTATCTCTTCTAGTCTTTCCATTGGATTAGCCATTGTAAATTCCCCCTTTTCAGTAGTATATTAGTATTTATTTCATTAAACAACTTCACTAATAAATCTTTTTAAGAACACTCTTGAATTACTTCTCGAATCTCTGTTTTTTGAAAACGCCTTAACCAAATCTTTTCTACTGGCGCCAACCAAATCATCACTTAACATATCGTTATCTAAATCCAAACCAACACCGCCAGGTAAAATGTAATAGTCATCAAAGTTAAACACATTACCACAAGATAAAAACTTTTCTTTGTTTGTTTTCTTTACCAACTTTTTACCCTCAACAGTATCCCAGAAGTGCCAACCATCAAAATCAATATTGTATTCTTTCTTGATAGATTTATTATAATGACTAAACTCAGAAAAATTTTTACCAGTCAGAATTCCTTTTTTACTAGTTTGTAAAAGATGAAGACCAATAAAAGATTGCGAAATGTTTGACTTATGAAACTTAACAATTTCACTTATCAACATCTCACCACTATAATCATACTCATCAACCATTGAATTCGTAATCTTAAATTCTTTGTTACCCATTTTGAAAGTAGTAACATTAGGATTATCAATATAACTGCCAGTCTTTGGGTCATATGTTTTGTATGTGAAACAAGAACAATTTTTTGTTTTCCAACTTCCATCATCATTTTTGGAATCCATATACTTAGTAACAGCGTTACTAAGACCATCTGTCAGAACGATTGTATTTAATTTTTCAACATTATGTTTTGTCATGAAATTTTTAGAAATTCTATCATGAACAACCAAAGTACCAATCAGTGGTGTAGACTGCATATCTAATTTACTGGCGACCATTCTAAAATTCATATAACCAGAAAAAATCTCATTCCAACTTCTCAACATTTTTAATGCGATACCAAACCAAAAACATAAACTATCATCAAGTTTTTTTGAGTTCATTTTTGAACTGGCGATTTCAAACAATCCAAGATTTCCAATATACACATCATTTTGTTTATACTTGAAAGGCGATTCGCCTCTGTTAAGAACCTCAGTATCAGTATCATAATAACCAGTACTTGAATTATGTTTACTCTCAGATGAGAACGCATACACTTCAAAAGGAACATTGATTCTATTCGCGAACCAGACAAGATTTAATATTTGTTTCATTGTCGGAAGAATGTTTGTATACATAGAACCAGACCAATCAACATACATAATAAATCCATGATTTTTACCATTTGGTAAGACAGTTACCTTTTTGAATAAGTCATCATCAAATTTATATCTGTGAAGTGAGTTAACATCAAGAGAACCACTTTTTGAAGTAGCGGCTCTTGAATAAAGAGAAGCACTTTTTTTCATTTCAAATTCTTTTACCAGATAATTAATAGTAGAAGATGATTCTTTTTTGAAATCCATAAAATATTTTCTTAACCCATTTTCATATATTGTCTTTTCCTCATCAGTCCTTGCCAATGTTTTATCAAAGTCATCTTGAATTTTTTGACATTCCTCAGAAGTCCAAATAATATCTTTAAGGTCATAATCTGGAAAACTCACATAATCGTTAACACCTAACAAATCACTTTTTTCAGACAAATTCTTTTCTAAGTTTTTATCAGTAATAGACTCTGAAGAATAATCAGTATCCCAATCATCATTTTTTTTACTTAACTTTGAATCAACTTCCTCATCAGAATCTTCTGAGCCACTTTGAGAATCATATTTCTCATCAGACTCACTTTCAGAATCTTCTGAATCACTTTCAGAATCTTCTGAATCACTTTCAGAATCAACTTCCTCATCAGAATCTTCTGACTCAATCAAGTCATCATCTTGTTTAACTGATTGACCTTGTGACTCTTTGTTATCTTCCATGAAATCAGCGATATCTTTTGACAACTCTAAAACATCTTGATAGGTAAGACATTTAGAAAGTCTATCGTGAACCCAAGACTCAGAATCTAAGAATGGAATATCAATACCAGTTTTATAAAAGATATTGATTCTATCAATAAGACCAAGTTCGGAAAGGTCTTTATCTTTAATACCGAAAATATCTTTCTCAACTAAATCGACATATGCGTTTTTGAAAAGTCTAACCAAGCCAGGATATCTGGATTGAATCATTTTTTCAATTCTCACATCTTCAATAACATTGATAAAAGATTTAGGAATCTTTCTTTCTTTACCCTCTTCAAGTAACTCAATAGGAGAATAAAGGGCGTGTCCTACTTCGTGACCAATTAACATATCAAGAGTATCTGAAGACATATCTTTCCAATCTGGTAAAGATAACTCTCTATTCTTAATATCAAAACTGGCGGTAGGAACTTTCTTAACATGAACTGAAATATCTTCAGTCGCGAGTAGTTTCGCTAACGATGTCTTTTTTTGTCTATTATCATTTTTCATTACATAGTAATGATAACATATCTGGGCACTTTGTCAATAGGTAAATTGCAAATAAATATTCAATGATATCAGTAGGTTACAGAGTACTTTCCAGTAATGTAACAATAGACACACATATTAATCTGTTTAAATCGAGTTTTTGATTCACAAAAATAACACTTCTGTCCTTGATACATTATCTTATTATCATATAAAAAGGCGTGTCCTCTAAATTTCACATCTTTAATTTTAATCATTACCACAAACCTAAGAGTCTACCATTACCAACAACAATAAAGATACAAGTGATTAGGTGCATTAATACCCAAAGAGTTCTGATGATTGCGACCTTATCTGCCTTTCTATCAGAATCAAAGGCTTTTGTTCCTAACGCCTTACACCAATATTTCCACACAACTATCTACCTTGTCGATTATATGGTTTAGTACGATTCTTTTTATTTTTATTCATCGAAGAAGTTTTCAACATTCCTCTATTTCCACTAATTGATGTTTTCTTCTTTATAGATACTGTTTTGTTGCTTGTTAAAGCGGTTTTCTTTGCCATGATGTATGTCCTGTAAGTTTATTAATTTTATTTACTATCTGTGATAGTACAGGTCTTCTCACCTTTTTCTTTGTTACCACTACATTAACCTTTTTTTGTTTATTCTTTTTCATGTATACATTATACACATTCTTTTGAAAAAGTCAAGTAATTTTATTAAGGTTTCGGGTGAGCGTCCTTTATACTTTTAACCCAATCTTTCCAAGTCGTTGTCCCATTTACTGCGTCATGATACTGCATATCAAGTTGTTCTTTTACCGACTTTGCTCTAAATGCGAGTTCCCTATCTCTATAATATTTGTGATTATCATATAAGGCTTTTAGTTCTGCCTGTTTTGCAGTTATTTGTTCATTGGTAATATTGTTTGGGTTACCATCATGCCATGTGATATTATCTAAACTGTCGCCATTCACACTTACTTGTGCGTCTGCGTCTAACGCTACGATTGCATTTATTATACCATATTCATACATAGTTTAACTCCTTTGTAATATTTATAATTTACACTTAACCAGCTATCTCCATAACTGTAATTGATGATGCCAATCTTTGTATATAAGTTTGGTCAATATCTGAACCACTTCTATT